>Ga0180217_1000188_pt1 | contig 124156 bp, 108 predicted proteins | sample eDN3rd37CBELigOP_FD_128521 | JGI IMG/M metagenome (GOLD analysis project Ga0180217, IMG submission 128521) | Enriched Organic Plus compost microbial communities from Emeryville, California, USA - eDNA 3rd pass 37_C BE-Lig OP (version 2) (version 2) ... | reverse complement strand
CGTCAGGTCCGGCTGCTTGTACTCGTCGATGGGCGTGGGCACCGTCACGATGTACACGTTGGCCCTGGCCAGCTCCTGGCGGTCGGCCGTATAGCTCAGGTGCCGGGCCTCGGCCAGCTCTTCGTCGCTGACTTCCAGCGTATGGTCGTGGCCGGCCTTCAAGGCGTCGATCCGGCGGGTGTTGATATCGAAACCGATGACCGGCCGCTTCTTGCCGAACTCCACGGCCAGCGGCAGGCCCACGTAGCCCAGGCCCACGACGGCCAGCTTCACATCCTGAATACGCAACATAACTCTCCCTTCACCGCAAAACGATCACGGCATCTAGACTTGGTCGGGTGATTGGTAAGCGGGCCCCGGCGGCGCACGCCGGCGGGCCCGAATGGATCAATGGGTTCTAAGCACGGACGGCAGCAGCAGCCAGCCGGGCCGGCGCCAGGACACCAGGCGCGCGTACAGCCAGATATACACGGCGGCGAAGACCACCAGGCTGGCGCTCAGCGCCCAGGCGTTGTCCCACCAGATGGTGGCCGGCACCAGGCCGATCAGCGCCAGCACCCACATGTAGGGCGAGGCCATGGCGTTGCACAGGGCCGGCACGGCGTGGCGGCGGCCCCGGCTGAACGTGACGCGCACCAGGCGGCGGAACACGAGCTGATGCAGGTGCAGCGCGTCGGGCTGGTCCACCGGCACGCCGCGCTTGAAGCGGCGCCGCCAGATCGAGAAAGCGGTTTCGAACACCGGGTAGAACAGCACGGCCAGCGCGTAGAACGGCGACACCGACGGATTGCGCACCACCAGCAGCACCGCCAGCTCGGCCAGCATGAAGCCCAGGAAATACGCGCCGCCGTCGCCCAGGAACACACGCCCGAACGGAAAGTTCCAGACCAGGAAGCCCAGCGTGGCCGAGGCCAGCGCCGCCGCCACCAGGAAGATGGGCACGTCGCCCACCTGCAGGGCCACCAGGCTGATGGACACCGCCATCAGGGTGGCGATCATGCCCGCCAGGCCGTTCATGCCGTCCACGATGTTGAGCGCGTGCGTGCAGCCGCCCACGGCGAACATGGTGAACACCAGCGAAACCGGCCAGAACGACAGCACGTAATCGACGGGCGCCATGCCCACGCGGCTCACGCCGCCCAGCAGCCACCACGCGATGGCGGCCGACACGAAAGCGGCCAGCAGGCGCTTGCTCGCGCCGATGTCCTTGGTGATGTCTTCGAGCAGGCCGGCCACGAACACGGGCAGCGCCGCGACGAACAGCGCGGGCCAGAGCCAGGTGAGCGTCATGTTGCTGGGACCGAGCACCAGCAGGCCCGCCAACGTGCCGGCCAGCACGGCCAGCCCGCCCACGCGGGGCGTCGCCCGCGAGTGGTTGGCCTGGGGTTTGTTGAGATCGCTATCGCCGGTGAAAGCGCCATGCCAACGCTCCGACGCCACGATGAGTCCCCCCACCATGAACGCGACCACACAGATATACAGCCAGGTCACAGTATCACCTTAGGTTGGTCTATCGAGACAAGGCTCGCCATTATCGAGGGCAGGTGTAACGCCCATATATAGGAGCGATAAGGAAGTGCAATTCACCCGCACAGAACGTAACACCCCGCCTTCACGGCATGCCGCCCCGAGCGGGGCCGGCGCGCATCCAGATCGCAATACTCGATTCATGCAACGATTGTAGAGCCAACCCGGGTTGTCCCGCATGCGAAAAATGATGGAGGCGCCCTCGGGGCGGCGCCCCGTGAAAAAATCGGGACGGCCTCGTGGCCAAGCAAAAAAAAGCCCGAGATCTTGCGATCTCGGGCTAAATCCACCAAAGGAGGAGGGTGGAGGAGACAACCTTGGCATGTCGGGAGCGGTTTCGCTCGCTGCGCCTGACGGGGTGTTCACCGCGCCGTCTGCGTTTCGACATCCGATGAGATGCATAGTACCGAGTTTTTTTGTGCGATGCAAGAATTATTTTGGGATTTTTTGGAGGGCGGCGGGAACGTTGCTTTTTTGCGTCAACGCCCGAAATCGACGCTCGCAAACCCGCATCGTTGCTGCATTGTTACAAAAAAGGGTTTTTGCCGAGCGGGAAAACCCGGCTCGGACTAACCCTAGCCATTCTCGGGTTATCCCGGCCCGGCTTTCGCACTGAAACGGTGCATTTCGGCAGGATTTCCGCACGGTTTTGCGCATTGCAGCAAAATCGCGCACCGCCCTGGCGCAGGGCGGCCTCGTTCAGATGCGGTAGGCCGTCGTGGTCATCACTTTGGACATCGCCCGCATGGCGGCCTTGACGGGCGCGGAAAGCGGCACCCCGCCCGCGCGCTCGGCGCTGGCGCGGTGGCCGGCTTCGTCTTCCTTCATCTGGCGCACGATCTGCCGCGAACGCTCGTCCTGCGGCGGCAGGGTGCGCAGGTGGCCGTCGAGATGGGCTTCGACCTGCCGTTCCGTCTCGGCCATGAAGCCCAGGTTGCGCGGAACGCCCGCATAGCTCGCCATGACGCCCAGCGCGAACGAGCCGGCATACCACAGCGGATTGAGCAGGCTGGGCCGGCTGCCGAGCTCCGCCAGGCGCTGGTTGCACCAGACCAGGTGATCGACCTCTTCGGAGGCGGCCTCCAGCAGCAGCCGGCGCGCCGCCGGCTCGCGGCACACCGCCGCCTGGCCGCGATACAGCGCCTGCGCGCAGACCTCGCCGACGTGGTTGACGCGCATCAGCCCGGCGGCGTGGCGTTTTTCCTCCGGGCTGAGCGCATCGGGCGCCTCCTGCGCCGTGGCCGGATTCGGCCGGCCCGCCGTGGCGCTGCCCGAAAGCACCCGCAGGGCGCGGTCCGCTTCGGCCAGCAGCGCGTCCAGGGGACCGGACCGGCGCAGGAAGGCGGCGGGGCCTGCGGAAGCGGGGCTGCCCGGGGCCGGGACATGGGCGGAAGAACTGGCGGACATGGGTACTCCTGAGGCGGGCGCGCGCCCGCCGCGCAACGGGATAATCTGGTGCCGGGAATTGTACGCAACAGGTATCATCAGCCATTGACCGCGCTCAAGCACAAGGACTCACCGACATGGAATGCACGATAGACTGGGGCGGCCCCTCGGGCATGCTCTTTACCGCCAGCACCGGCAGCGGCCACGTGGCCGTGATGGACGGCGCCGTGGACGGCGGCGGCCACAACCTGGCGCCCCGCCCCATGGAGATGCTGCTGGCCGGCACCGGCGGCTGCACGGCCTATGACGTGGTGCTCATCCTCAAGCGCGGGCGGCATGCCGTCACCGGCTGCAGCGTGAAGCTGCAGGCCGAGCGCGCCGAAACCGATCCCAAGGTGTTCACCCGCATCCATTTCGCGTTCGCCGTCACCGGCCGCAACCTGCCCCGGGCGGCGGTGGAGCGCGCGGTGCAGCTTTCGCACGAGAAGTACTGCTCGGCCTCGGCCATGCTCGAGAAAACCGCCGAGCTGAGCTTCTCGGTCGACATCGTGGACACCCAGGCCGAGGCGGCGACGGCGGCATAGGCGGGCGGCGTGGTGTAATGCCACCCTCCTTACCCGAGCGCGGCGCGGCGCCCGCGCGCCGCCCCCGTTGCGCTGCCCCGGACGCGCCTCCCTAGACTGCCATGAAACAATATCTGGATCTCGTTCAAGCCATTCTCGACACCGGCTCCTGGCAAGAGAACCGCACCGGCATCCGCACGCTGAGCCTGCCCGGCGCCTGCCTGCGTTTCGATCTGCAGCAAGGTTTTCCCGCCGTCACCACCAAGAAGCTGGCCTTCAAGTCCGCCATCGGCGAGCTGGTGGGCTTTCTGCGCGCCACGCGCAGCGCCGCCGGCTTCCGCGAACTGGGCTGCAAGGTCTGGGACCAGAACGCCAACGAGAACGCGCAATGGCTGGCCAACCCGTACCGCGAAGGGCCCGACGACCTCGGCCCCGTCTACGGCGTGCAATGGCGCCAGTGGCCCGCCTACAAGATGCTGGACGCCGGCGCCGCCGCGCAGATCGCCGACGCCCTCTCCCGCGGCTACGCCAAGGTCGCCGAGCTGGACGACGACGGCGCGCCCAAGGTGCTGCTCTACAAGGCGGTGGACCAGCTGCGCCAGTGCCTGGACACCATCCACGAACGCCCGGGCGACCGCCGCATCCTGTTCCACGGCTGGAACTGGGCGCAGATCGAGGAAATGGCGCTGCCGCCGTGCCACCTGCTCTACCAGTTCCTGCCCAACGCGGCCACGCGCGAAATCTCGCTGTGCCTGTACATCCGCTCCAACGACGTGGGCCTGGGCACGCCCTTCAATCTCACCGAAGGCGCGGCGCTGCTGCACCTGGTGGGGCGCCTGACGGGCTACACGCCGCGCTGGTTCACGTACTTCATCGGCGATGCGCACATCTACGAAAACCACCTGCCCATGCTGCGCGAGCAATTGCAGCGCGAGCCCTACCCCGCGCCCACGCTCGTGCTGTCCGACCGCATTCCGGATTTCGCGGTCACCGGCCGCTACGAACCGCAATGGCTGGAACGGGTGGAGCCTTCCGACTTCTCCCTGGCGGGCTACCGGCACCATGCCCCGCTGACGGCCGCCATGGCGGTATGAGAGCCCGCCCGCCGCGCCCCGCATCGCGCGCGGCAGGGCACACACCGCTGCCACAAGACGCATGTGAACCGCCTGTGAACATTGGTGAGCTTTTGGGAGCCGCTTTTTTGTATAACCCATGCCTTGTTGGCTGCGGATGCGCGCAACGTCCGCGGCGTCGGAACGGCCCGACATGCGCCGTCCCCTGCCCGCGGCGGACCGGACGGCCAGCGCCGCCGTCCGCCTGTCCCCGCAGCCGATCACTTCCCCTCGCCACCAGCACGACCCGACTCCCCTCCCGCCCGCGCCGGGAGCGCGGCATGCGCGGAACCGATTTGCAACTATTGACGACAGACTGATATGAATTGAGGCGGGCGCGTCGATCGACACGCTCAGGACAGGATCCCAAAATGCTCGCTGGAACATACAACCCTTCCCTTGTCCTCGTCTCCCTCGGAGTGGCAGTCCTGGCCTCTTACACCGCGCTGGGCATGGCCAACCGGGTGCGCGCGGCGGGCAACCTGCCCGTGGCGCGCTGCTGGCTGATCGGCGGCGCCTTCGCCATGGGGCTGGGCATCTGGTCGATGCATTTCGTGGGCATGCTGGCATTCAGCCTGCCCATTCCGCTGGGCTACGACCCCGCCCTCACCGTGCTGTCCATGCTGATCGCGGTGGCCTGCTCCGCCTACGCCCTGCGCACTGTCACGCGCGAGCACCTGTCGCGCGTGCGCCTGGTCGGCGGGGCGCTGCTCATGGGCGCCGGCATCGCCGCCATGCACTATGTAGGCATGACGGCGATGCGCATGCAGCCGGGCATCGAATACGACCCGCTCTGGTTCGCGCTGTCCGTCGTCATCGCGGTGGCGGCCTCGGGCGCGGCGCTTTGGATCACGTACAGCCTGCGGCACGACCGCCCCCGCATGGCGCTGTCGCGCGCGCTGGCCGCCGGCGTGATGGGGCTGGCCATCGTGGGCATGCACTATACCGGCATGGAGGCCGCCGGCTTTCCGCCCGGCAGCGTGTGCCTGGCGGCCGGCAGCGGCATGTCGGCCGGCTGGCTGGCCATCGCGGTCACGGCCATCACGCTGGGCGTGCTGGCCATCGCGCTGGTGGTGGCCGTGCTGGACAACCGCCTGGAAGCCCGCACCTCGGCGCTGGCCTCCTCGCTGGCCGAGGCCAACGAAGAGCTGGTGCAGCTGGCCCTGCACGATACGCTCACCAAGCTGCCCAACCGCATCCTGCTCGAAGACCGGCTGGAGCAGGCCATCGAAAGCGCCAGCCGCCGCAGGGGCCATTTCGCGGTGCTGTTCTTCGACCTGGACGGCTTCAAGGCCGTCAACGACGCCTACGGCCACCACACGGGCGACGCCCTGCTCATCGAACTGTCGCAGCGCATCCGCCAGGCGCTGCGCACGCAGGACACCGTGGCGCGGCTGGGCGGCGACGAGTTCATCGTGCTGAGCGAGGTGGCCGAGCCCACCGACGCCGCCAACGTGGCCGACCGCCTGATCGACACCATCGCCAGGCCCGTCAACGTCTATGGGCACGAAGTCATGGTGACGTCCAGCGTGGGCATCGCCATCTATCCCAACGACGGCGAGGACACGCACGCCCTGCTCACCAATGCCGACGCGGCCATGTACCACGCCAAGCGCCTGGGCGGCACCGGCTACAGCTTCTTCGAGCCCTCCATGAACGCCGACGCGCACGAACAGATCGAGCTGCTGCACGATCTGCGCCTAGCGCTGGAACGCAAACAGTTCGTGCTGCACTACCAGCCGAAATTCCAGGCGCCGGCCGGCCCCATCATCGGCGCCGAGGCGCTGCTGCGCTGGAACCACCCCGCGCGCGGACTGGTCGCTCCCGACGTATTCATTCCCATCGCGGAGAAAACCGGGCTGATCCTGGCGATCGGCGACTGGGTCATCAACGAAGCCTGCCGCCAGATGCGCGAGTGGATCGACGCGGGGCAGCCGAACTGGACCGTCGCGGTCAATCTGTCGTCGCTGCAGTTCGCCCATTCGGGCCTCGTCGACACCGTCAGCGCGGCGCTGGCGCGCCACCGCGTGCCCCCTGCCTGCCTCACGCTGGAAGTCACCGAATCCACCGCCATGCGCGACGCCGAGGCCAGCATGGCCGTGCTCAAGCGGCTGTCCGGCCTGGGCGTGACCATATCCATCGACGACTTCGGCACCGGCTATTCCAGCCTGCTGTACCTGAAGCGCCTGCCGGCCACGGAACTCAAGATCGACCGGGGCTTCGTCAACCAGCTCGACAACGACAACGAAGACGCCGCCATCGTCTCGGCCATCGTGGCGCTGGCCCAGCAGCTCAACCTGCGCATCGTGGCCGAGGGCGTGGAAACCGCGGCGCAGCAGAAGTTCCTGACCGGGCTGGGCTGCAACTCGCTGCAGGGCTTCCTGCTGGGCAAGCCCATGCCCGCCAGCGAGTTCATGGAGCAGGTAGGCGGCTAGGATTTGCTACGCTTACGGAAGCGGAGGCCCGCCTCCCCTTCCACGACATTCCATTCCCGCGTTTCATTGCCCGCATGCCCGCCAGCCTGACCCTCATCGTCGCCTATTCCGACAACCGCGTCATCGGACGCGACAACGCGCTGCCCTGGAAGCTGCCGGGCGACCTGGCGCATTTCAAGCGCAGCACGCTGGGCCATCCCATCATCATGGGCCGCAAGACCTGGGACTCGCTGGGCCGCCCGCTGCCGGGCCGCCGCAACATCGTCATCAGCCGCAACGCCGGCCTGCGGGCCGAGGGCGCCACGGTGGTGGAATCGCTGGACGCCGCGCTGGCCGCGTGCGCCCAGGATGCCGAAGCCTATGTCATCGGCGGCGCCCAGATCTACGCCCAGGCCCTGCCCCGCGCCCGGCGCGTGCTCGCGACCGAAGTGCATGCCGAGGTCGAGGGCGACGCGTTCTTTCCGCTCCTGCCGTCATTCCAGTGGAAGGAAGCCGCGCGCGCGCCCCAGCCGCCCGAGAACGGCTACGCCTACGATTTCGTCACCTACGAACGCGCCTGAACGGCGCGGCGCCGGGCCTCAGGCCGCGCCCGCGTTGCGCATGAACCGCCATAGTTCCGGCGCCTCCGAGTACGCCACGTTGAACCGCACCCAGGGCGTGTCGGCCTCCGATGCCTCGAAGTAAGACCCCGGCGCCAGCCAGATGCCGTCCTTGAGCGCCAGCTCGGCCAGGCCGTTGGCGCCGCGTTCGCGCCAGGTTCCGCCCACCTTGGCCCACAGGAAGAGCCCCGCCCCGGGGCGCGCGCAGATCTCGAAGCCGAGCTCGTCCATGTGCCGCGCCACCGCGGCATGGGCCTGCCCGAGCCGCTCGCGCGTGCGCTCGATGTGGGCCCGGTAGCGGCCCTCGCGGATCACCTGGTGCACGATGCGCTCCATGATCTCGGGCGTGGTCAAGCCCACCGCCATCTTGGTGCGCGCGATGTCGCGCACCAGGTCGCGGTGCGCCACCACATAGCCCACCCGCACCGAAGGGCTGATGACCTTGGAATAGCCGCCCAGGTAGACCACGCGCCGGCTGCCGTCCAGAGCGGCCAGCATGGGCGTGAGGCCGGTGGCCAGCTCGCGCGAGATGTCGTCCTCGACCACCCACAGGCCGTGGCGCTCGGCGGCCTGCAGGATGCGGAAGGCGTTGGCCATGCCGATGCTTGCGCCCGAGGGGTTCTGCAAGGCGGTGTTGATGAACAGCGCGCGCGGGCGGTGCAGCGCGGCGGCGCGCTCCAGCGCCTCGCAGTCCAGCCCTTCGGCGCCGCGCGGCACGGCCACGGTGCGCATGCCGGCCAGCCGCAGCATCTGCAGCAGATTCGCGTAGGCGGGCTGCTCCACCAGCACCGTGTCGCCGGGCCGCAGCAGCGTGCGGATCACCGTGTCCAGGCCATGCGTCACCCCTTGCGTCAGCAGCACCTGGGAGGCGTCCACCTCCATGCCATGGGCCGCCAGCCCGGCGGCGATGGTTTCGCGCAGCGGCGCGTAGCCGTAGGGATGGCCATAATTGGCGATGCGCATGGCCGGCACCCGCCCCAGGTGGCGCAGGGCCATGTGCAGGCCTTCTTCGTTCAGCCATTCGCCCGGCAGCCAGCCGCAGCCCGATTTGATGGGGATGGAGTGGTCCGCGAAGATGTCCGAAAGCAGCCAGCTGTCGTTCAGCCGGGGCGGCTCCCAGGACAGCGGCTCGGCGCGGCGCGCGGGCGTTTCGGGCGCGGCCACGCGATAGCCCGCGCCCGGGCGGGCCGTCAGCCAGCCTTGCGACACCAGGCGGCTGTAGGCGCTGGCCACCGTGAACGTGCTCACCGCGTACTGCCGCGCGAATTCGCGCACCGACGGCAGCGCCATGCCGGGCCGCAGGGCCTGCGTTTCGATGGCGCGCTGCACGGCGGCCACCAGCTGCTCCACCAGGGTGGGCGCCTGCCCGCGCGCGCGGTCGGGCTGGAAATCGATCATGGATGAATCTATACAGTTGTCATGATTGCAACTATACAGTTAGCCCGTTTTGCGGCAATTGTATATTTTCATTCGCTCGTGGACGTCCGAGAATCGGTTTGATCGCGCCGCCCGCCCCTTTCCGCGCAGCGGCGTTTCTTTTCCTCCGGAGTCTCCCCATGAGCGCTGCCAAACTGCCCGACCTGTCCCACCTCTGGATGCCCTTTACCGCCAACCGGCAGTTCAAGGCGAACCCCCGCCTGCTGGCCTCGGCCAAGGGCATGTACTACACGTCTTTCGACGGCCGCCAGATCCTGGACGGCACGGCCGGCCTGTGGTGCGTGAACGCCGGCCACTGCCGCGAAGAAATCGTCTCCGCCATCGCCAGCCAGGCCGGCGTCATGGACTACGCGCCGGGGTTCCAGCTCGGCCACCCGCTGGCCTTCGAGGCCGCCACCGCCGTGGCCGGCCTGATGCCGCAGGGCCTGGACCGCGTGTTCTTCACCAATTCGGGCTCCGAATCGGTGGACACCGCGCTGAAGATCGCCCTGGCCTACCACCGCGCGCGCGGCGAGGCGCAGCGCACCCGCCTCATCGGGCGCGAGCGCGGCTACCACGGCGTGGGCTTCGGCGGCATTTCCGTGGGCGGCATCTCGCCCAACCGCAAGACCTTCTCCGGCGCGCTGCTGCCGGCCGTGGACCACCTGCCGCACACCCACAGCCTGGAACACAACGCCTTCACGCGCGGCCAGCCCGAGTGGGGCGCGCACCTGGCCGACGAGTTGGAACGCATCATCGCCCTGCACGACGCCTCCACCATCGCGGCCGTGATCGTCGAGCCCATGGCCGGCTCCACCGGCGTGCTCGTCCCGCCCAAGGGCTATCTCGAAAAACTGCGCGAAATCACCGCCCGCCACGGCATTCTGCTGATCTTCGACGAAGTCATCACCGCGTACGGCCGCCTGGGCGAGGCCACCGCCGCGGCCTATTTCGGCGTAACGCCCGACCTCATCACCATGGCCAAGGGCGTGAGCAACGCCGCCGTTCCGGCCGGCGCCGTCGCGGTGCGCCGCGAAGTGCATGACGCCATCGTCAACGGACCGCAAGGCGGCATCGAGTTCTTCCACGGCTACACCTACTCGGCCCACCCGCTGGCCGCCGCCGCCGTGCTCGCCACGCTGGACATCTACCGCCGCGAAGACCTGTTCGCCCGCGCCCGCAAGCTGTCGGCCGCGTTCGAGGAAGCCGCCCACAGCCTCAAGGGCGCGCCGCACGTCATCGACGTGCGCAACATCGGCCTGGTGGCCGGCATCGAGCTGTCGCCGCGCGAAGGCGCCCCGGGCGCGCGCGCCGCCGAAGCCTTCCAGAAATGCTTCGACACCGGCCTCATGGTGCGCTACACGGGCGACATCCTCGCGGTGTCGCCTCCGCTCATCGTCGACGAAAACCAGATCGGCCAGATCTTCGAGGGCATCGGCAAGGTGCTCAAGGAAGTGGCTTAGGGTGAACACGCCCTGAGCCGGCCCCGGCAGGAAACGCGCCGCCGCGCGGCGGCGCGTCCATCGAACTCCCGCATCGAGCTTTTGCATTCATGAAGAAAATCACGCATTTCATCAACGGCCAGCCCCACGAAGGCCGCAGCAACCGCTACACCGAGGGCTTCAACCCGGCCACGGGCGAGGTCGTCTCCTCGATCTGCCTGGGCGGGGCCGAAGAAGTGGACCTGGCCGTGGCGGCCGCCCGCGCGGCCTTTCCCGCCTGGTCCGAAACGCCGGCGCTCAAGCGCGCGCGCGTGCTGTTCAACTTCAAGGCGCTGCTGGACAAGCACCAGGACGAGCTGGCCGCGCTCATCACGCGCGAGCACGGCAAGGTGTTTTCCGACGCCCTGGGCGAAGTGACCCGCGGCATCGAGGTGGTGGAGTTCGCCTGCGGCATTCCGCACCTGCTCAAGGGCCAGTACACCGAGCAGATCGGCGGCGGCATCGACAACTGGAGCATGCGCCAGCCGCTGGGCGTGGTGGCCGGCATCACCCCGTTCAACTTCCCCATGATGGTGCCGTGCTGGATGTTCCCGGTGGCCATCGCCTGCGGCAACACCTTCGTGCTCAAGCCTTCGGAGCGCGATCCTTCCGTCTCGCTGCGCCTGGCCGAGCTGCTGCGCGAAGCGGGGCTGCCCGACGGCGTGTTCAACGTCGTGCAGGGCGACAAGCAGGCGGTGGACGCGCTCATCGCCCACCCCGAGGTGGAGGCCCTGTCTTTTGTGGGTTCCACGCCCATCGCGCAATATATCTACGCCGAGGGCACGCGCCGCGGCAAGCGCGTGCAGGCGCTGGGCGGCGCGAAGAACCACCTGGTGGTGATGCCCGACGCCAACCTCGACCAGGTGACGGACGCGCTCATGGGCGCGGCCTACGGCTCGGCGGGCGAGCGCTGCATGGCCATTTCCGTGGCCGTGGCGGTGGGCGACGTGGCCGACAAGGTCATCGAGCGCCTCAAGCCGCGCGTGCAGGCGCTGGTCGTCAAAGACGGCATGCAGCCCGACGCCGAGATGGGCCCGCTCGTCACCGCGCAGCACCGCAACAAGGTCATGGGCTACATCGAGGACGGCATCGCCGCGGGCGCGCACCTGGTGGTCGACGGCCGCGGCCTGCAGGTGCCGGGCAACGAAAAGGGCTTCTTCCTGGGCGGCACGCTGTTCGACAACGTGAAGCCCCACATGAACATCTACCGCGAAGAGATCTTCGGGCCGGTGCTGTGCGTGGTGCGCGTGCCCGACTTCGCCTCGGCGGTGGACCTCGTCAACGCGCACGAATTCGCCAACGGCGTGGCCTGCTTCACTTCCGACGGCGGCGTCGCGCGCGCCTTCGCGCGCCAGATCAAGGTGGGCATGGTGGGCATCAACGTGCCCATTCCCGTGCCCATGGCCTGGCATTCGTTCGGCGGCTGGAAACGCTCGCTCTTCGGCGACCACCACGCCTATGGCGAGGAAGGCATACGCTTCTACTCGCGCTACAAGAGCGTCATGCAGCGCTGGCCGGACAGCATCTCCAAGGGCGCCGAGTTCACCATGCCGGTGGCCAAGTAAGGCCGGCTCCCCGCGGGCCCGGTGCGCTCGCGCGGCCGGCCCGCCGCGCCGCGTGCGTTCCACGGGGCGGACATTCGGGTATTCCCCACGGCGCACCGCCGTCCCTTGCGCACGCCGGGCCGGCACGCATGCCGGCGCGCCCGCGGCAAGAGCCGCGGGGCCGGCCATGAAACGTTCGGTTTCACCGGCGCCGCCCCGGTCCGCGCCCTGCCGGCCAACGAGGCAAAACAACCATGGACACGCTTGCGTCCGGGTATCAGAATGGCGCCTTGCGGTCCGGCTCTCACCGGCCGGCCCGCTACCGCCTGACCCTCGCGCGCCGCCGCGGCGCGGCGCGTCAACGACGTAGCGGCAACCGCCGCTCACACCGCTTCAAGGGGAACACTCATGCTGAAGTTTGTCAGAGCGGCCGCCCTGGCCGGCGCAACCCTTCTGATGGCCCATGGCGCCCAGGCAGAGACGGTCATCAAGGCCGTCATGCATTCGCCGCTTCGTCTCACCGATCCGCACGCCACCACGGCCTATATCACGACGTGGCACGGCTACATGATCTACGACACGCTGCTGGCCACCGACGCCGACAACAAGATCCAGCCCCAGATGCTGGAAAAGTGGGAGGTGTCGCCCGACGGCAAGACCTACACCATGACCCTGCGCCCGGGCCAGAAGTGGCATGACGGCAAGCCCGTCACCGCGGAAGACTGCGTGGCGTCCATCAAGCGCTGGGCCGCCGGCGACGTCATGGGCCGCACGCTCATGAAATTCACCGACAAGCTGGAGACGGTCGACGACAAGACCTTCCGCTTCGTCATGAAAGAACCCACCGACCTCGCCCTGCGCGCGCTCTCCAAGCCCACCGGCACCGCGCCCTTCATGATGCCCAAGCGCATCGCCGAGCAGCCCATCGGCAAGCCGCTGACCGACATGACCGGCTCGGGTCCCTTCAAGATCGCCGAGTTCAAGCCCGGCGTGAAGACGGTGTACGTGAAGAACCCCGACTACGTGCCGCGCAAGGAGCCGGCCAGCGGGCTGGCCGGCGGCAAGGTCGTCAACGTGGACAAGGTCGAATGGGACGTGATGCCCGACGCCCTCACCACCGCCAACGCCCTGCTGGGAGGCGAGATCGACTTCGTCGAGCAGTTCCCCTACGACCTGCTGCCCATGGTGGAAGGCAACCCCGACCTGAAGGAAGAAAGCCTCAGCCCGGTCGGATACTTCACCATGTACCGCTTCAACTTCAAGTACCCGCCCTTCGACAACAAGAAAATCCGCCAGGCCGCCATGTACGCCATCGGCCAGGAAGACGTGATGAAGGCGCTGGTGGGCAATCCCAAGTACTGGAAGACCTGCGCCTCGCTGTGGGGCTGCGGCACGCCGCTGGAATCCGACATCGGCAAAGACATGGTGGTGCCGTCCAACATCGAAAAGGCCAGGCAGCTCCTCAAGGAAGCCGGCTACGACAACACCCCGGTGCTGCTCATGCACGCCACCGACGTGGGCACGCTCTCGGCCCAGCCCGTGGTCATGGCGCAGGCCCTGCGCAAGGCCGGCTTCAACGTGAACCTCGCGGCCATGGACTGGCAGAGCGTGGCCACGCGCCGCGCCTCCAAGGCGCCCCCGGCCGAAGGCGGCTGGAACATCCACAACACCAACTGGTACGCCACCGACGTCATGGACCCGGTGCGCTCGGCCCCGGCCGCGGCCAACGGCGACAACGCCTGGTTCGGCTGGCCCGACTTCCCGCAGATCGAGGAACTGCGCACCCGGATGGCGCTGACCTCCGACCCGGCCGAGCAGAAGAAGATCGCCGACGAAGTGCAGCGCATCGGCATCGACGAAGGGCTGTACGTGCCCCTGGGCCAGATGTCCGTGCCCACCGTGTACTCCACCAAGCTCTCGGGCCTGGTGCATGCTCCGGTGTTCGCGTTCTGGAATGTGAAGAAAGCCCCCTGAGGGCGAGCCGTAGGAGTCATCCATGCTGGCATTCGTCTTGCGCCGGCTGCTCGCGACCATCCCTGTCCTGGTGATGGTCGCCGTAGTGGTTTTCGCAATCCTGCGTTTCAGTCCGGGCGACCCCGCCATCATCATGGCGGGCGACGGCGCCACGCCCGAGCAAGTGGCCCAGATCCGCCAGACCATGGGCCTGGACCAGCCCGTGGCCCGGCAATTCCTCATCTGGGGCGGCAAGCTGCTGCAGGGCGACCTGGGCAAGTCGCTCATGTCAGGCGTGCCGGTCACGCAGCTCATCGGCCAGCGGCTGGAGCCCTCGCTCAGCCTGGCCGTGCTGACGCTGGCCTTCACCCTGCTGGTGGCGATTCCGCTGGGCGTGCTGGCGGCCTGGCGCCAGGGCAGGCTGCTCGACCGGGCCGTCATGGGCTTTTCGGTGCTGGGCTTCTCGGTGCCGGTGTTCGTGACCGGCTACCTGCTCATCTGGGTGTTCGCCATCAAGCTCGGCTGGTTCAACGTGCAGGGCTATACGCCGCTGGCCCGCGGCTTCTGGCCCTTCCTGCACCGCCTCATCCTGCCCGCGCTGGCGCTGTCCACCGTGTACGTGGCGCTCATCGCGCGCATCACGCGCACCAGCGTCATCGAGGTCATGGGCGAAGACTTCATCCGCACCGCCCGCTCCAAGGGCCTCACGGAAACCGGCGTGCTGCTGGGTCACGCGCTGCGCAACGCGGCCGTGCCCATCGCCACGGTGGTGGGCGTGGGCGTGGCGCTGCTCATCAGCGGCGTGGTGGTCACCGAATCGGTGTTCAACATCCCCGGCCTGGGCCGGCTGGTGGTGGAGGCCGTGCTGGCCCGCGACTACCCGGTCATCCAGGGGCTGACGCTGTTCTTCGCCTTCGTGTACGTATTCATCAATCTGGTTGTCGATTGCGCCTACACCGTGTTCGACCCGCGTATCAGGTATTGAGGGAAACGCCGATGCAAACGCCAACCGAAGGCGCCGCCCAGGCGGCCGCCGATCTTCCGGGCGCCGGCACGCCGCACGCCACCGCCTGGCGCCAGGTGCGCCAGGGCCTGCGCAGCGTGCCCGTGCTGCTGGCGCTGGTCGTGCTGCTGGCCATCGTCGCCATCGCCGTGTTCGCGCCCTGGCTGGGCACCGTGGATCCCACGCAGATCAATCCGGGCGCGCGCCTGAAGCCGCCCTTTTCCGGCTACCTGCTGGGCACCGACGCCTTCGGGCGCGATGTCTGGTCGCGCGTGGCCTACGGCGCGCGCATCTCGCTCATCGCGGGCCTGGGCGCGGCCGTCATCAGCGTGGCCATCGGCCTGGTGGTGGGGGTGATCGCGGGCTGGTTCCGCACGCTGGACGGCTTCATCATGCGCACCATGGACGCCATCATGGCGATTCCGGGCATCCTGCTGGCCATCGCGCTGGTGGCGGTGACCGGCGCCAGCCTCACCACGGTGCTGGTGGCCATCACCATTCCGGAAATCCCGCGCGTGGTGCGGCTGGTGCGCGGCCAGATCCTGTCGGTGCGGGGCGAGCCCTACGTGGAGGCGGCCCTGGCGCTGGGCACGCCGCTGCCGCTGCTGCTGTGGCGCCACATGGTGCCCAGCACCATCGCCCCCCTCACGGTGCAGGGCACTTACGTCTTCGCCTCGGCCATGCTGACCGAGGCCATCCTCAGCTTCCTGGGCGCGGGCATCCCGCCCGAGATCGCGTCCTGGGGCAACATCATGTCCGAAGGCCGCATGTATTTCCGCATGCTGCCCGGCCTGATCCTCTTCCCGGGGCTGTTCCTGTCGCTGACCGTGCTCAGCGTGAACATCCTCGGCGACGCCCTGCGCGATGCGCTGGACCCGAAAATGGTACGCAGGATCTGATGCCCATGAACTACGCTCCCAATCCCCCGGCCGGCGACACCTCCGCCGCCGTGCTGGCCATCCGCAATCTCTCGGTGGAAGTCGCCGGCGCGGGCAACCGCGTGGTGCGCAACCTGAGCCTGGACGTGCACGCGGGCGAAACCGTGTGCGTGGTCGGCGAGTCGGGCTCGGGCAAATCCGTCACCTCGCTCGCCGTGATGGGGCTGCTGCCCGCGGGCGTGCTGCGCGTCGCCTCCGGCGCCATCCGCGTCGAGGGCGAAGACATCGCCCACGCCGCCGCGCGCCGCCTGCGCGAATTGCGCGCCACGCGCATGTCCATGGTGTTCCAGGAACCCATGACCGCCCTCAACCCGGTGCATACCGTGGGCCGGCAGGTGGACGAGGTGCTGCGCCTGCATCGCCGCATGTCCGCCGCCGAGCGCCGCGCCAGGGTGCTGGAGATGTTCCGCTCCGTGCACCTGCCCGACGTCGAGCGCATCTACGACGCCTATCCGCACCAGCTCTCGGGCGGGCAGCGCCAGCGCATCGTCATCGCCATGGCGCTCATCCTCGAGCCCAAGCTGCTCATCGCCGACGAGCCCACCACGGCGCTGGACGTCACCACCCAGAAGCAGATCCTCTCGCTCATCAAGGAACTGCAGCACAAGCACCGGACCGCCGTCCTCTTCATCACGCACGATTTCGGCGTGGTGGCCGAGATCGCCGACCGCATCGTGGTGATGAACCGGGGCGACCTCGTCGAGAGCGGCTCGCGCGACGAGATCCTGGCCGCGCCGCGCCAGGCATACACCCGCCGCCTCGTATCCTCGGTGCCCAGCCTGGTGCCCGCGCACCGCGAGCCGCCCGAGGGCAAGCCGGTGCTGCACGTGAAGGGCCTGGGCCGCGTGTACGGCACGCGCGGCTCGCTGTTCGCCCGGCGGCCCGCACGCAGCGTGGTGGCCGCCTCCGACGTCAGTCTCACGCTGCGCAAGGGCGAGATCCTCGGCATCGTGGGCGAATCCGGCTCGGGCAAGTCCACCGTGGCGCGCTGCATCGTCCGCCTCATCGAACCCAGCGCCGGCCACATGATGATGGGCGGCGAAGACCTGAGCACGCTGTCCGGCTCGGCGCTGCGCCCGGTGCGCCGCCGCATCCAGATCGTGTTCCAGGACCCGTACCGCTCGCTCAACCCGCGGCGCACGGTGGGCGAATCCATCATCGAGGGCCTGCTCAATTTCGGCGTGCCGCGCGAAGAGGCGCTCAAGCGCGCCGGCGACACGCTGTCGGTGGTGGGCCTGAGCCCCGACGCCATGCGGCGCTACCCGCACCAGTTCTCGGGCGGCCAGCGGCAGCGCATCTGCATCGCGCGCGCCTTGGTCATGGATCCGGAAGTGCTGGTGGCCGACGAAGCCGTCTCGGCGCTCGACGTGTCGGTGCAGGCCCAGGTGCTGGAACTGCTCGAACAGGTGCGCCAGCGCACCGGGGTGGGCGTGCTGTTCATCACGCACGACCTGCGCGTGGCCGCGCAGATCTGCGACACCATCCTGGTCATGCAGCACGGCAAGGTCGTCGAAACCGGCTCCGCCCTGAGCGTGCTCACCGAGCCGCGCCACGCGTACACGCGCGCCCTCATCGACGCGGCGCCCGGGCGCGACTGGGATTTCCGCAACTTCCGCCCCGTGGCCGCCAGCCTGCCCCAGGCCGGCGGCGCGGCGCACTGAGACTCCATCCCGATCCGAGGAACCCGCCAACATGCCGCAAGCCCATGAACTTTCCGCACAGGAACTGCTGCAAGCCTATCGCGCCAGGACGCTCTCGCCCGTAGAGGCCACGCGCGCCGTGCTGGAGCATATCGCGCGCTGGGAACCCGGCCTGCACGCCACCTATGCGCTGGATCCCGACGCCGCCCTGGCCGCGGCGCGCGCCTCCGAGGCCCGCTGGATGAAGGGCGAACCGCTGTCCTGCGGCGGCCGCACGCTGGACGGCGTGCCCGCCACCATCAAGGAAAACATCGCCACGCGCGGCGTGCCGGTGCCGCTGGGCACGGCCGCCACCGAGCTGACGCCGGCCACGGCCGACGCGCCGCCGGCGGCCCGCATGCGCGAAGCCGGGGCCGTCATCCTGGGCAAGACCACCATGCCCGACTACGGCATGCTGTCTTCCGGGCTGTCGAGCTTCCATGCCCTCACCCGCAACCCCTGGGACCTCTCCAAGAACCCGGGCGGTTCCAGCGCCGGCGCGGGCGCGGCCGCGGCGGCCGGGTACGGGCCGCTGCACATCGGCACCGACATCGGCGGCTCGGTCCGGCTGCCGGCGGCCTGGTGCGGCATCGCCACGCTCAAGCCCAGCCTGGGCCGCATCCCCATCGACCCGCCCTTCATGGGCCGCTGCGCCGGCCCCATGACCCGCAGCATCGCCGACGCCGCGCTCATGATGGGCGTGCTCTCGCAGCCCGACGCGCGCGACCACATGAGCCTGCCCTACCAGGAGTTCGACTGGCTCGACCTGGAACGCGACCTGAAAGGGCTGCGCATCGGCCTGCTCCTCGAAGCCGGCTGCGGCCTGCCCGTGGACCCCGAAATCACCGCCGCGGTCCAGGAGGCGGCGCGCCTGTTCGAGCAGGCGGGCGCCGTGGTGGCGCCCATGAAGCCCTGGATGACGCCGGAGCTGCTCGACGGCGTGGACCGCTTCTGGCGCACCCGCTCCGCCGTGGACCTGGCCGCGCTGCCCGAAGAGCGGCGCGCCCGCATCCTGCCGTTCATCCGCGCCTGGGCCGAAAGCGGCGGCGGGCAGACGGGCGAATCCGTGTTCCGCAGCTACTACGCCACCCAGCAGGTGCGCGCCGCCACCGTGGCGGCCTGCGCGCCCTACGACTACGTCATCTCTCCCGTGGCGCCCGTGGTGGCCTATAACGCGGAATGGGCCGCGCCCACCAACGACGTGGCCACCACCATGCACCACATCGGCTTCACGCTGCCCTACAACATGAGCGAACAGCCGGCCGCCTCCGTCAACTGCGGCTATACCCGCGCCGGCCTGCCCATCGGCCTGCAGATCGCCGGGGCCCGCTTCGACGACCTCGGCGTGCTGCGCGTGGCGCGCGCCTGGGAACGAATGCGCCCGGCGCAGCGCCCCTGGCCCGCGCCGCCCGCGCAAGCCTGAGCCGGCCGAACCCGGCCCGACCTTACAGGAGTCTCCATCCATGCGCTGGCTATTGGCAATGATCAAGCACGAGACGAACACCTATTCGCCCGTGCCCACGCCGCTGGAACGCTTCTTCCGCGGCAGTCCCGAGATCCTGCGCGGCGAGCGCGCCGTCGCGGCCTACGAACACACCGACAGCGGCCTGGGCGGCTATATCGAGGTGGCGCGCCGGGAAGGCGCGGACATCGTGGTGGCGGTGGCCGCCGAATCCTGGCCCAGCGGCCCGGCCTCCGCCGCCGTCTATGAAACCCTGTCGGGCCTGGTCCTCGACGAGGTGAAGCGCGGCGGCTACGACGCCATCCTGCTCGACCTGCACGGGGCCATGGTGGCCGAGGGCGTGGAAGATGCCGAAGGCTGCCTGCTGCGGCGGCTGCGCGAGATCGATCCGCACACGCCGGTGGCGGTCACGCTGGACATGCACGCCAACATCTACGAGGACATCGTCCGGCACGCCACGGTCGTGACGGGTTTTCATACCTATCCGCACGTGGACATCCGGGCGGCCGGCCTGCGCGCGGCCGACGTCATCGCGCGCACGCTCAAGGGCGAGGTCCGGCCCGTGATGCGCTGGGCCAACCGGCCCATGCTGCCCCACATCATGCGCCAGGGCACCCATGCCGAGCCGAACAAGTCGCTGCAGGAGCGCTGCAAGACGCTGGAAGCCGGCGGCGTGCTGGCTGCCTCGGTGTTCGTGGGTTTTCCCCACGCCGACATCCGCGAGGCCGGGCTGAGCGCCGTGGTCTGTACCGACGGCGACCCGGCCCGCGCCGAATCCCTGCGCGACGAGCTGCTGGAACGGGCCTGGGCCGGCCGCGCACAATGGGTGTTCCACTCCGAGCCGCTGGCGCCCGCCGTGGCGCGCGCCAAGACGCTGGCCCAGGGGCCGGTAGTCCTGCTGGACCATTGCGACAATACTGGCTCGGGCGGCACCATGGACACCACCACGGTGCTGGCCGAAGTGCTGCGCCAGGAACTGGACAACGCCGCCTTCTACGCCATCTGCGATCCCGAGGCCGCGCGCGAGGCGGCCGATGCCGGCGTGGGCGGCACGGTCACGCTGAAGCTGGGCGGCAAAGTGGCCATGCCCGCCATCAGCCAGCGCAGCGAGCCGCTGGACATCACGGCGCGGGTGAAGCTCGTCTTCGACGGCGTATACCGCAACCGCGGGCCGATGTACCGCGGCGTGCGCAACGACACCGGACTGACAGTGGTGCTGGACACGGGCAAGGTGGAAATCGTGGTGGTGTCGCGCCACCAGGAGCCTTTCGACCTCAACTGCCTGCTGTCCGTGGGCATCGACCCGCTGCAAAAGCGGTACCTGGTGCTCAAGAGCCGCGTCCACTGGCGCGCCGGCTTCTCGGACATCGCCACCGCCGTCATCGAGTGCACGGGCGTAGGCGTCACCACGTCCGACTACGGCCAGCTCGACTTCCGCCACGTGCGCCGGCCCATCTATCCCCTGGATCCGCTGTAGCGCCTTGCCGTGCCCGCAGCCAAGCCGGCGCCGCGTGCGCCGGTTTTCATTTTGACATGTTCAGTAACTCGCCCGGCGATTTCCGGCGTGAGGGGTCGGTATACTCGCCGCCAGCCTGACTGGCAGATGAATTCGTGCCCGCCGTCCTCGCGGGACGCGGCGGGCAGCCATTCCTTAACGAAATAATCTCGACATCAATGAAAAAAAGCGTGGCGATCACCCTGGGCGTGGTCATTGTGGGAGCGGCGGGCTGGCTGGGTGCCACCTGGTACACGGGCAAACGCATCGAGGAGAGCGCGCAACGCCGCCTGAACGAAACCAACGAGAAGCTGGCCAAGATCACGCCGCTGTTCGGACTGCGCATCGACCAGCTCAAGTATGAACGCGGATTCTTCTCCACCCAGGCCCGCTACGGCATTTCCCTGCTGAAGAACGAGAACGCGCCCGACGACCTGCCATCGGGCATGATCGAATTCGACGCCCGCATCGAACACGGCCCCTTCCCCAGGAGCGCCCTGGCGCGCGGCGCCATCGCGCCCAAGCTGGCCTTCGTGCACACTGAAATGGCGCAGACCGACCAGCTCAAGCCCCTGTTCGAGCTCACCAAGAACGTGCCGCCCCTTTCCGGCGACGCCGTCGTCAGCTATGGGGGCAACGCCAACAGCAAATTCCAGGTGCCGCCGCTGCAATTCAAGGAAGGCGATTCCGTGCTGGATTTCAGCGGCATGCAGCTCGCCGGCACCTACGAACGCGCGCAGCAGGCCGTAACCGGGCATGCCGTCATCGACAAGATCGCGGTCAACGGGTCCCAGGAAGGCAAGCCCTTCAGCCTGTCGATCAGCGGGCTTTCCGGCGACGCGAACAGCCGCATGGGCAAATTCGGGCTGTCGGTGGGCGACTCCGGCATCAAGGTCAAGCGCATCGAGATCGCCGACCCGAACGGGGCCATGAAGCTCGCGCTGGACGATTTCGGCTACGGCGTGACGCTGTCCGAAAACGACAAGAGCATAGGCGTCAAGGCCGCCTATGACAGCGGCAAGGTCACGGTCAACGACATCGCCGTGGGCAGCGGCCAGATGGTGGTCACGCTGGCCAACCTGGACGGCCAGGCGGTCAAGCAATTCTCCGATACCTACAACCAGATCGTGCGCCAGGCCATGGCCGGCGCCACCGACGAAGGGCTGAAGGATGAGCAGGTCGATTCGCTGCTGGATACGGGCACGCAACTGCTGGCGGGCAATCCCAGCTTCGCCGTCGAGCCGCTGTCCTGGAAGACCGACAAGGGCGAAAGCAAGCTCAACTTCGCGCTCGAACTCTCCAACCCCGCGGACGCCAAGGATCTGACCCCGCAGGAGATCGCAGTGCGCGCCATCAAGCGCATCGACGCCACGCTCGTCGTATCCAAGCCCATGGTGCAGGACCTGGTGTCGCAGTACCTCATGAAAACCGACGGCCTGGAAGCCGCGCAGGCGGGCGATCAGGCCGCCGAGCAGGTGCGCACCCTGGCCGGCATGGCGGAAATGTTCAACATCGGCGCCAACGACGGCGACAACATCGTCGGCAAGTTCCACTATGCCGACGGCATGGGCGACCTGAACGGCAAGAAGATCCCCGCCGAAGTGCTGTTCGCGTCCCTGCTCGAAGCGTCCGGCCAGGACGACGGCCAACTCTCCCTGGACGACGAGGGCGGGCCGGAAGAGATGAGCGCGGCAGAGGCCACGCAGTCCGCCGCCGACGCGGCCGCCGAGGCCGCCGCCGCAGCCGCCGGCGACGACGCCCGCGCTGCCGCGGGCATGATGCGGAATTTCGACGCGGACACCGTGGGCGGCATCCTGGACGACATCGGCTTTTCGTACAGCAAGAAAGACGGCGACAACGGCCCGGTCCTGGTCCTGGAGCCGTCGTACACCGGCGCGACCGACCTGCGCCTCGAATTCCTGTGCGAGGACGGCGCCGACTCGTGCCTGGACCTGACCGCCACGGCCGTATACGCCACGAAAAAGCCCGTGCCGCTCAAGGCCATCAACGGCTGGAACCAGCAGTATCGCTGGGCCCGCGCCTATGTGGACGACCAGAACCGCGCCGTGCTGCAGATGGACATGAACTCCGAAGGCGGCATCGGCCGCGAGAGCCTGCAAATCCTGCTGAACACCTTCTTCAGCCTGTCCGAGGACTTCTCCGCCACCGTCGATCCCGTCACGGGAAAACGCTAGGCCGCAGCCGGCGCCCCGACGCGCGGGGCGAACAAAAAAGGCTCCTGTCCGGAAAGACAGGAGCCTTTTTCATTGCAGGCCGCGGATCAAGCGTAGGCTTGCACCGGAAGGCAGGCGCACACCAGGTTGCGGTCGCCGTAGGCGTTGTCCACGCGGGCCACCGGCGGCCAGTACTTGGCATCGCGCAGCGACGCCACCGGGTAGGCGGCCTGCTGGCGCGGATAGTCGTGCAGCCATTCCTCGGCCAGCAGCATCTGCGCGGTGTGCGGCGCGTTCTTGAGCACGTTGTCGTCGCGGTCGCGCTCGCCGCGCTCCACCTGGGCGATTTCCTCGCGGATGGCGATCATCGCGTCGATGAAGCGGTCCAGCTCGGCGCGGCCCTCCGACTCGGTGGGCTCGACCATCAGCGTACCCGCCACCGGGAAGCTCATGGTGGGCGCATGGAAACCGTAGTCCATCAGGCGCTTGGCGATGTCTTCGGCGCTGATGCCCGAGGTTTCCTTGAGCGGGCGCACGTCGAGGATGCACTCGTGCGCCACGCGGCCGTTGCGGCCCGCGTACAGCACCGGATAGTGGCCGCGCAGCCGGGCGGCGATGTAATTCGCGTTCAGGATCGCGACCTCGGTGGCGCGGCGCAGGCCGTCCGCGCCCATGAGCGCGATGTATACGTATGGAATCGGCAGGATGCCGGCCGACCCGAAGGGTGCGGCCGACACCGGGCCCACCTTGGCTTCGCCGGGCAGCCTGCCCTGTTCGTTGAGCACGCCGGGCAGGTAGGGCGCGAGATGGGCGCGCACCGCCACCGGGCCGACGCCCGGCCCGCCGCCGCCGTGCGGAATGCAGAACGTCTTGTGCAGGTTGAGATGCGACACGTCGGAGCCGAACTTGCCGGGTTTGGCCACGCCCACCATGGCGTTCATGTTGGCGCCGTCGAGATACACCTGGCCGCCGGCCTCGTGCACCAGCTCGCAGATCTCGGTCACGGCTTCCTCGAAGACGCCGTGGGTCGAGGGATAGGTGATCATCAGCGCCGCCAGGCGGTCGCCCACCTGCGCGATCTTGGCGCGCAGGTCGGCCAGGTCCACGTTGCCGTTGGCGTCGGAGGCCACCACCACCACATCCATGCCCGCGAGCTGGGCCGAGGCCGGGTTGGTGCCGTGGGCGGAGGACGGGATCAGGCACACGTTGCGCTGCGATTGCCCGTTGGCCTGGTGATAGCCCCGGATGGCCAGCAGGCCGGCATACTCGCCCTGCGCGCCCGAATTGGGCTGCAGGCTGATGTTGTCGTAGCCGGTGATCTCGCACAGCGCGGCCGACAGCCGGTCCACGAGCGCCTTGTAGCCTTCGGCCTGCGAAGCCGGCGCGTAGGGGTGCAGGTTGGCGAATTCGGGCCAGGTGATGGGAATCATCTCGGCCGTGGCGTTCAGCTTCATGGTGCACGAGCCCAGCGGGATCATGCTGCGGTCCAGCGCCAGATCCTTGTCGGCCAGCTTGCGCAGGTAGCGCAGCATGTCGGTCTCGGACTGGATGCTGGAGAACACCGGATGGACGAGGATGGCGCTCTCGCGCGCGACCGGCGCGGGAATGCCGCCGGCCGCCTGGGCGTCCAGCGCGTCCACGTCGAGTTCGACGCCGTCGCGCTCCAGGCCGGCGGCGAACACATTCACCAGCGCCTGCAGATCGGCGGCGGTGACGGTTTCGTCCAGCGACACGGCCAGCCGCGCCCCGTCGACGCGGCGCAGGTTGATGCGCGCGCAGTCCGCCGCGGCGAGGATGGCGGGCGTGGCGGCGCCGGTTTCCAGGAGCAGCGTGTCGAAGAAGGTGTCGTTGGCCACCTTCACGCCCAGCTTGACGAGTTCGCCGCGCAGGATGGCGGTGAAACGCTGCACGCGGGTCGCGATGCGGCGGATGCCTTCGGGGCCGTGCCACACGGCGTACATGCCGGCCATCACGGCCAGCAGCACCTGCGCGGTGCAGATGTTGGAGGTGGCTTTCTCGCGCCGGATGTGCTGCTCGCGGGTCTGCAGCGCCAGGCGCAGCGCCGGGTTGCCCTGAGCGTCTTTCGAGACGCCGACGAGGCGGCCGGGCATGTTGCGCTTGTAGGCGTCCTTGCAGGCCATGAAGCCCGCGTGCGGGCCGCCGAAACCGAACGGCACGCCGAAGCGCTGGGCCGAGCCGACGGCGATGTCGGCGCCCCACTCGCCGGGCGCGGCCAGCAGGGCCAGCGCGAGCAGGTCGGTGGCGCAAGCCACCACGGCGCCCTGGGCGTGGGCGTCTTCGGCCAGCTTGCGGTAGTCGGCGATGGAGCCCGTGCTGTGGGGATACTGCAGCAGCACGCCGAAGCACTCGGGCAGGCCCTCGGCCTCGTCGCCCACGGCGATCTCGATGCCCAGGCCCTCGGCGCGCGTGCGCACGACTTCCAGAGTCTGCGGATGCACGTGGCGCGACACGAAGAACACCGGGCTCCTGGACTTGGCGCCGCGGCGCGCCAGCGTCATGGCCTCGGCCGCGGCGGTGCCTTCGTCGAGCAGCGAGGCATTGGAAATGTCCAGCCCGGTCAGGTCGGCGACCATGGTCTGGTAGTTCAGCAGGGCCTCCAGGCGGCCCTGCGAGATCTCCGGCTGGTAGGGCGTGTAGGCCGTGTACCAGGCGGGGTTCTCGAGTATGTTGCGCAACACCACGTTGGGCGTGTGCGTGCCGTAGTATCCCTGGCCGATGTAGCTGCGGTAGACCTTGTTGCGCTGCGCGATCCGCTTGAGTTCGTCCAGCACGTCGGTTTCGCTGCGCGAGGGCGGCAGCGCCAGCGGGGCCTGGCTGCGGATCTTGGGCGGAACGACTTCCTCGATGAGGGCATCCAGGCTGGGGCTGCCGATAACGGCGAGCATGGCGGCCTGGTCGGCCTCCGAAGGGCCGATGTGGCGGGGAATGAAGTCGGTGTGGGTGTCTAGGGCGCGCGACATGGAATATCTCGGGGTGGCGGTGCGTCGGGAAGGACGGACGGCAAGGCATCGGACGGGCGCGGCCCTCGCGGACCGGCCCGTCGCGGCGGGCCTCAGCCGTTGGCGACGGCTTCGTAGCCGGCCGCGTCCAGCAGCTTGTCGGCGTCGGCCGCGTTGTCGGGCTTGATCTTGAAGATCCAGGCCGTATAGGGCGATTCGTTGATGAGGTTGGGCGAGTTCTCGAGCTCGTCGTTGAAGGCGACGATTTCGCCGGCGACCGGGGCGTAGATGTCGGAAGCGGCCTTGACCGATTCCACCACGCCGGCGGTGTCGCCGGCGGCCAGCTTGGCGCCGACCTTCACGTCGCCGACGAAAACCAGGTCGCCCAGCTGGTCCTGGGCATTGTCGGTGATGCCGACGACGAACACATCGCCCTCGGCTTGGACCCATTCATGGGACTCGGTGTATTTGCGATCGGTGGGCAGACTCATGGAAGCTCCTGGGCAATAGGGGAATAGGGACAGAATTGCGCGCCTGCGCGCGCCCGCCGGCGGCAGGGCGGCGCGCAGGTTTCGAGTTTACGGGTGTTCGACGGCTTTGCCGTTACGCACGAAGGGCAGCTTGCAGACCACGGCCGGCACCCATTTGCCGCGGATTTCCACCTCGGCCGCGTCGCCCGGCTTCACGTCGGCGGGCAGGCGGGCAAAGCCGATGGAAACGCCCAGCGTGGGCGACATGGTGCCGCTGGTAAGTTCGCCCATGCCCGATTGGGTGCGCACCGCCATGTGGGCGCGCATGACGCCGCGCTCCAGCAGCTTCAGGCCCAGGAACGCGGCGGGCGTGGAGCACTGCTCGAGCGCGTCGCGGCCGATGAAGCGGCGCGCGGCGTCCTTGAGCGATACGGTCCAGCTCAGCCCGGCCTGATCGGGCTGGGTAAGTTCGTCCATGTCCTGGCCGTACAGATTCATGCCGGCCTCCAGGCGCAGCGTGTCGCGCGCGCCCAGGCCGCAGGGGCGCACGCCCTGGGCCGCCAGGTCGCGCCAGAGCGCCACGGCCTGGGCGGCAGGCAGCACGATCTCGAAGCCGTCCTCGCCGGTGTAGCCGGTGCGGGCCACCAGCGTGTCGTCGGCCACCTGAGCGGCCACGAAGGGCGTCAGGCCCTCGGTGGCGGCCTGCCAGGCCGGGCGCGCGGCCCACACCTTGGCGCGGGCATTGGGGCCCTGCACCGCCACCATGGCGAGATCGCGGCGCGGCGTGATGGTGACGTCGAACTTGCCGGCGCTGGCCACGCGCCGCATCCAGGCCATGTCCTTGTCGGCGGTGCCGGCATTGACCACCACGCGCCATTGGTCGGCGGCGAAGAAATAGATGATGAGGTCGTCGATGACGCCGCCCTGCGGATTCAGCATGCAGCTGTAGAGGGCCTTGCCCGGCACCGTGAGCTTGGCCACGTCGTTGGCCACCAGGCGCTGCAGGAAAGCGCGGGCATCGGGGCCGGCGACGTCGGCGTTGAGCATGTGCGAGACGTCGAACATGCCGGCGTCCTGGCGCACGGCGTGGTGCTCCTCGATCTGCGAGCCGTAGGCCAGGGGCATGTCCCAGCCTCCGAAATCGACCATGCGGGCGCCCAGCGCGACATGTTCTTCGGCCAGGGGGGTGCGTTTGAGGGTTGCGGACATGCGCGGGACTCCGGAGCGGCGGCGGTGCCAGGGTTACGGAACGCCGTTGGAGCTGCGGAAAGCGCCTCTGCAACGGCCGGATCTTCCGCCCCTCTGTCCTTTTGCCTGAGAGTTGCCCCGCGTGGCGGGTTTGCACCTTCGGCGCCTGGGCGGCACGCCAGTCTCTTCAGGGGCGGCGCCAGGTCTCTCCAGAGCGCTGTTTTGCCGGGTCCGCGCCGGGCCGCGCCAGACGGAACGAGCCGGCAGCCGCAGGACGGGACGTGGCAAGCATGGGCGGTATGGGTTACCTGAGCGATTCCGGGCGAATTGCGCCTTCGGCGGCGGCCGGCAGTGCCTGGCCGCTCTCTCCCGCAACATGCGTGACAGCCGCGCAAGCATACATCGAAATCCCCGCCGCCGGGAAGCCGCCGGCGCTGCGGTCCGGGGACGGAACGGGCGTCCTAGCCCAGCGCCGTGTCCAGCAGCATCATGAGCACGAAGCCCAGCATCAGCCCGCCGGTGGCGTAGACCTCGTGTCCCTTGCGGTGCGATTCGGGAATGATCTCGTGGCTGATGACGAAGAGCATGGCGCCGGCTGCGAAGCCCAGGCCCCATGGCAGCAGGATCTCGGACCAGCCCACGATGGCCGCCCCCAGCACGGCGCCCACCGGCTCCACCAGGCCCGACAGGATGCCCAGCGCCACGGCGAATGCGCGGTTGTAGCCGGCGGCCAGCAGCGCCACCGCCACCACCAGGCCTTCGGGAATGTCCTGGATGGCGATGCCGGTGGCCAGGGCGGTGCCGCGCAGCGCATCGTTGCCGGCGTAGCCCACACCGATGGCCAGCCCTTCGGGCAGGTTGTGCAGCGTGATGGCGAAAACGAAGAGCCAGGTGCGGCGCAGCCGGTGCGCCTCCAAGCCTTCGCGGCCCTTGATGAAGTGCTCGTGCGGCAGCGTGCGGTCCATGAGAAGCAGCGCCGCGGCTCCCAGCAGGATGGCGGCGCCCACCTGAATGCCGGCGCCCCAGCGGCCGTAGCCCAGCGTTTCGGCGGCGTCGATGCCCGGCGCCACCAGCGAAAAAGCGCTGGCGGCCAGCATGACGCCGGCGCCGAAGCCGAACATGGCGTCCTGGGCTTTCTGGGGAATGGTGCGGGCGAAAAGAATGGGCACCGTGCCGGCGGCGGTGGCGCCCGCGGCTACCAGGCCGCCCAGCAGGGCGTCGGCCACGTGGCCGGCCCGCGCGTCCAGGTACGCCCACAACTGGTGCAGGGCCAGGCAGGCCACCATGACGGCCAGCGTCCAGACGCTCACGCTGGTGGCCGCGGGCCGCAGGCGATGACGGCTGAATGTGTTCATGTGCCGCTTTCCTTTCGACTGCCGATGCGATCAGGATAGGCTGGCGCCCGCCCTGTCAGGACGGCGGGCCGCTGCCGGAAAGGCCAGGACATTGTAAGAGGCGGCGGCGGGATCCGGTTGGCGCCGTGTCGGCTGGGGCATGCGGCATCTCCTTGGCCGCCAGGCGGCCGGCGAGTTTATTAAAAACGGAAATGATAGTTATTTTTATTTCAATCCACAAACACACGGCTGGCGTGGCCTGCGGCCGCGTCCCGCGTCAGGCTATAGCGCGCGGCCGCAGGCCACGCCGGAGGCCCAGGCCCACTGGAAGTTGTAGCCGCCCAGCCAGCCCGTCACGTCCACCGCCTCGCCCACGAAATACAGGCCGGGCACGGCCTTGGCCTGCATGGTCTTCTGGTCCAGCCCGCGCGTGTCCACCCCGCCGCGCATGACTTCGGCTTTCTTGTAGCCGGCCGTGCCGCTGGGCACCAGGCTCCACTGGTGGATATCCTGCGCTAGGGCGCGCAGGGTCTTGTCGGGCGCATCGGCCATGCGCAGCGCGGCCAGGCCAGGCCGCCCGGCGCGTTCGGCCAGGTGCAGCCAGGCATCGGCCAGGCGGCGCGGCCACAAGCCGGCCAGCACGGTGTGCAGCTGCTGCCGGTTGCCCGACTTGAGGGCCAGCAGCTCGGCAGCCAGGTCGCGTCCCGGCGCCAGATCCACCACGATGGGCTCGCCCGGCTTCCAGTAGCTGGAAATCTGCAGGATGGCCGGGCCCGACAGCCCGCGGTGCGTGAACAGCAGGTCTTCGAGGAATTCGCCGCGCGCCTTGCCCTGCCCCGTGCGCAGCCCCACTTCCAGCGCCACGCCGGCCAGCGCGGCCAGCGGCTGCCACTGCGCCGGATCGAAGGTGAGCGGCACCAGCGCCGGACGCGGCTCCACAACCTTCAGCCCGAACTGGCGCGCGATCTTCAGGCCGAAGTCGGTGGCGCCCAACTGCGGGATCGCCATGCCGCCCGTGGCCACGACCAGCCGCGACGCGCGGATCGCGCCCTGGGCGGTGCGCAGCTCGAAGCCCTGCCCGTCGCGCGCCACTTCCGACACCGGACAGCCCATGCGCCAGCGCACGCCGCCCGCGTCGCATTCGGCGCGCAGCATCTCGATGATGGATTCACTGGAATCGTCGCAGAACAACTGGCCCCGATGCTTTTCGTGCCAGGAAATGCGGTGGCGCCGCAGCAGCGCCAGGAAATCCTGCGGCGTGTACCCCGCCAGCGCCGAGCGGCAGAAGTTCGGGTTCTCGGACAGGAAATTGGCGGGGCCCGCGCCCAGGTTGGTGAAGTTGCAGCGCCCGCCGCCGGAGATGCGGATCTTCTCGGCCAGGCGCTGCGCATGGTCGACCAGCGCCACGCGCAGGCCGCGCTGGCCGGCGACCGCCGCGCACATCATGCCGGCGGCGCCGGCGCCGAGTACGGCTACGTCGAACATCGGGGCTCCCGGACCGCGCGGGGCCCTATTCTTCTTTCAGGCAATCGACGTAGTAGCGCTTGGCCCCGTCGGCCCCCACTTCCTCGGCCAGGCCGTGGATGTAAGTCTCGAAGCCCGGAAAGCGCTCGTTGAACTCGCGCGCGAACTGCAGGTACTGCACGATGGTGCGGTTGAAGCGCTCGCCCGGGATGAGCAGCGGAATGCCCGGCGGATAGGGCGTGAGCAGCACGCCCGTGACGCGGCCTTCGAGCTGGTCGATCTCCACGCGCTCCACCTCGCGGTGCGCCATGCGTGCAAAGGCGTCGGACGGCTTGAGCGCCGGCACCATGTCGCTCAGGTACATCTCGGTGGTGAGGCGGGCCACGTCGCGCTCGCGGTAGGCCTGGTGGATTTCCTGGCAGAGGTCGCGCAGCCCCATGCGCTCGTAGCGGCGATGGTCGCGGCAGAATTCCGGCAGGATGCGCCACATCGGCTGGTTGCGGTCGTAGTCGTCCTTGAACTGCTGCAGCGCGGTCAGCAGCGTGTTCCAGCGGCCCTTGGTGATGCCGATGGTGAACAGGATGAAGAACGAATACAGGCCGGTCTTTTCCACCACCACGCCATGCTCGGTGAGGTATTTGGACACCAGCGCGGCGGGGATGCCCGTCTCGCCGAAGCTGCCCGACATGTCCAGGCCCGGGGTGATGACGGTGGCCTTGATGGGGTCCAGCATGTTGAAGCCTTCGGCCAGGTCGCCGAAGCCGTGCCAGTGGTCGTTGGACTCCAGGATCCACTCGTCGCGGTTGCCGATGCCTTCGGACACCAGGCGGTTGGGGCCCCACACCTTGAACCACCAGTCGTTCTTGCCGAACTCGGACTCCACCTTGCGCATGGCGCGGCGGAAGTCCATGGCCTCGCGGATGCTTTCTTCCACCAGCGCGGTGCCGCCCGGCGGCTCCATCATGGCCGCGGCCACGTCGCAGGAGGCGATGATGGCGTACTGCGGCGAGGTGGACGTGTGCATGAGATAGGCCTCGTTGAACACGTTGCGGTCCAGCTTGCGGGTCTCGGATTCCTGCACGATGATCTGCGAGGCCTGCGAAATGCCGGCCAGCAGCTTGTGGGTGGAGTGCGTGGCGAAGACCATCGCGTCCTTGCTGCGCGGACGGTCCTGCCCGATGGCGTGCATGTCGCGGTAGAACTCGTGGAACGACGCGTGGGGCAGCCACGCCTCGTCGAAATGCAGCGTGTCCACGTAGCTGCCCAGCTGCTGCTTGATCATCTCCACGTTGTAGATCACGCCGTCGTAGGTGCTCTGCGTCAGCGTGAGGATGCGCGGCTTTTTGTTGACCGCCTCACGCGCGAACGGGTTGGCCTCGATCTTCTTGCGGATGCTGTCGGGGTGGAACTCTTCGAGCGGGATCGGGCCGATGATGCCCAGGTGGTTGCGCGTGGGGCGCAGGAACACCGGGATCGCGCCCGTCATGGTGATGGCGTGCAGGATGGACTTGTGGCAATTGCGGTCCACCACCACCACGTCGCCCGCGGCCACGTTGGCGTGCCACACCACCTTGTTGGACGTGGACGTGCCGTTGGTCACGAAGAAGCAGTGATCGGCATGGAAGATGCGCGCGGCGTTCAGCTCGGATTCGGCCACCGGCCCGGTGTGGTCCAGCAACTGGCCCAGTTCGTCCACCGCGTTGCACACGTCGGCGCGCAGCATGTTCTCGCCGAAGAACTGGTGGAACATCTGGCCCACCGGACTCTTCAGAAAGGCCACCCCGCCCGAATGGCCCGGGCAGTGCCACGAATAGGAGCCGTCCTGGGCATACTTGACCAGTTCGCGGAAGAACGGCGGCGGCAGGCTGTCCACGTAGCTGCGCGCTTCGCGGATGATGTGGCGGGCCACGAACTCCGGCGTGTCCTCGAACATGTGGATGAACCCGTGCAGCTCGCGCAGGATGTCGTTCGGGATGTGCTCGGACGTGCGCGTCTCGCCGTACAGATAGATGGGAATGTCGGCGTTGCGGAACCGCAGCTCGCCGATGAAGGCGCGCAGGTTCTTGATGGCGCTGGCCACATCCTCGGGCGAATCGACGTCGAACTCTTCATCGTCGATCGACAGGATGAAGGCGCTGGCGCGGCTCTGCTGCTGGGCGAAGGAGCTCAGGTCGCCGTAGCTGGTCACCCCGATCACCTCGACCCCCTCGGCCTCGATCGCCGAGGCCAGGGCGCGGATGCCCAGGCCGGACGCGTTCTCGGACCGGTAGTCCTCGTCGATGATGAAAATGGGGAAGCGGAATTTCATGCGGGCGCTCCTGGGGGTAAGGCGAAAGGGACGCGTAACGGATGGGTGGGACGCGAGGTGCGGACGCGAGTGTACTGCGTGTGGAAAGCCGCGTGATGACAGGCCGCGCCGGCATCCGCCGGCCGGCCCGGCGCAATGGCGGCATTGTAGGGCGGTTTTGGAGCGGGAACAGCCCGGCCGCGCCGTCCGGCTCAGCGGATGGTCTGCGCCTGGCCCTCTTCCATGGCGGCGCGGAACAGCTCGAAATAGGGAGGAATGGCTTCGGAGGCGCCATAGCGGATGCGGCGCTCGACCTTGGCGATGGCGCAGAAGCAGACTTCGGCTTCGGGTTCTCCGCACACCAGCACGACGGGGTCTTCGTCGTCGCAGACCTCGTACAGGCCGCCATAGGCGCGGCGCGCCACCTCGTACAAATAGGCGGCGGCCCCGACGGTCTGCATGGGAGTCAGGGCGAGCGTCCCGAGATGGGCGGCCTCCAGGGCTTCGTCCAGAGCGCTCACGCTGGCCAGGGAATAGTCCAGCGCGGCGCCGGTGGAACCGGCCGCCCGCACGAAGTCCTCGGCGGCATCCGTCACGCGCTCGACGAACTCGGCCTGCACTTCGTCACGCGTTGCCTCCTGGTTTATCTTGAGGAAACCGAACATCAGCGTCTCCTTTGCGAAAACCGCAAACGGCGATGAACCATTTTATATGGCGGGTATGCCTATACTGTCCCGAATCGCCCATTCCGTTTCCTATTCCCAACACTCCGTGCCAGATTCCCAACACTCCGGATCCGGGCCCGCGGCCCAGGTGCGCCGCCTCGTGCCCGCGGATGCCGCGGCATTGCGCCGTCTGCGCCTGGACGCCCTCGCAGAGGCGCCCGAATCCTTCGGATCGAGTTACGAAGAGGAACATACGCTGACACTGGAAGACATCCGCGCATGGATCGCGCCGCCCGACGATGGCGCGCTCTTCGGCGCCTTCCTGGAGGACGGGCTCGCCGGCATCGCCGGCGTGTCGCGCCAGCGGCGCCTCAAGATGCGCCACAAGGCCCATGCCTGGAGCGTGTACGTGGCGCCCCGATGGCGCGGCGCGGGCCTGGGCCGGGCGCTCATGCTCGCCGTCATCGCGCATGCGCGCGGCATGCGCGGCATACGGCAATTGCAGCTCAGCGTCACGGCGCACAACCAGGCCGCGCTGGCGCTCTACGCCAGCCTGGGCTTTCGCGAATACGGCCAAGAGCGCGAAGGGCTGTGCGTCAACGGCATCTACTACGACGAGAAACTGATGGCGCTGCCGCTCTCGTAGGGCGGCACGCCTTCCCCGCGGGCCGCGCAGCCGGTACCATGGCCGGCACCCGTCCACCCCTTGTTTGCGCGCAGATGAATCTCCTGGTCAACATCGACGTTCCCGATCTCGCCCGCGCCATCGCGTTCTACCGCGACGCCTTCGGATTGCGCGTCGCGCGCCGCCTGGGGCCGGCGGCCGTCGAGCTGGACGGCGCCGCGGTGCCGCTGTATCTGCTCGAGAAAAAAGCCGGCACGCGGGCCGCGAGCGCCACCGGCCAGACGCGCGACTACCGCCGCCACTGGACCCCCGTGCACCTGGACGTGGTGGTGGACGACGCGGACGCCGCGGTGGCGCGCGCCGTGGCGGCGGGCGCCATCCTGGAAGATCCGGCCGTCTCGCACGCCTGGGGACGCATTGCGCACCTGAGCGACCCTTTCGGCCACGGCATCTGCATCCTGCAATTCCTGGGACGCGGCTATGACGCGCTCGCGCCCGCCGCGCCCGCCTGCGAGCCGGTGTCGGAATCGGATTTCGAGGCGCTGCTGGCGCTGCGCATCGAAGCCATGCGGCCCAGCCTCGAACACCTGGGCCGCTTCGACCCGCAGCGCGCGCGCGACCGCCTGCGCAGCACCTTCCGGCCCGAACACACGCGCTACATCGTCAGCGGCGGCGAACGCGTGGGCTTCTATGCGCTGCGCCCCGACGGCGACGGCCTGCGGCTCGACCACTTCTACCTGCGCCCCTCCGCCCAGGGACAGGGGCTGGGCAGCGCCGTGCTGGCCGAGCTGCTGCGCCAGGCCGACGCCCGGCGCCTTCCGGTGCGCCTGGCTGCGCTCAAGGAAAGCGCGTCCAACCGCTTCTACCGGCGCCACGGCTTCGTCCAGACCGGCGAAGGCGAATGGGATATCAAATACTGCCGCCCCGCTCCGCCCGGAACGCGCTGACTCCGCGTTCGGCACAGCCGGCGCGCCCCTGAGCGCGCCCGCGAGCGGGGAAAGCGCCGCACGCGCTTCGCGGGCGGGCCTACGTCCTGGGCAGCGTGACGCCGCGCTGGCCTTGGTACTTGCCGCCGCGATCGGCATACGAGGTTTCGCAGACCTCGTCGCTTTCCAGGAACAGCATCTGCGCGCAGCCTTCGCCGGCGTAGATCTTGGCCGGCAGCGGCGTGGTGTTGGAGAATTCCAGCGTGACGTGGCCTTCCCATTCAGGCTCCAGCGGCGTCACGTTGACGATGATGCCGCAGCGGGCGTAGGTGCTCTTGCCCAGGCAGATGGTGAGCACGCTGCGCGGAATGCGGAAATACTCCACCGTGCGCGCGAGCGCGAACGAGTTGGGCGGAATGATGCAGACATCGCCCTTGAAGTCCACGAAGGACTTCTCGTCGAACTGCTTGGGATCGACGATGGTGGAATTGATGTTGGTGAAGATCTTGAATTCGTCGGCGCAGCGCACGTCGTAGCCGTAGCTGCTGGTGCCGTAGCTGACGATGCGCCCGCCATTGGCCGTGCGGACCTGCCCCGGTTCGTAGGGTTCGATCATGCCGGCCTCGGCCTGGCTGCGTATCCAGCGGTCGCTCTTGATGCTCATGGTGGGGGTGCCTGGTAGGGAATGGGCGTCATTTTATCCCGAGCGCGCCGCCGCGCCCGGGATCACTGGCCGAAGAACGTCCGGTACACCAGGGCGATGCCGTTGACCGAACCGCCCTTGAGATCCAGCGACAGCCCCCGCGCCAGCCGGTAGCTGGCCCGGCCCACCGTGTCGCTGCCGGCCAGGGCCTGCTCCACGCTCAGGGTGATGCCATTGGCGAAAGACTTGCTCGCCACCAGGAACTGGGTGGCGAGCTCGCTGTCGCTGTCGCGGTTCACGTCGCCGGCCACGGTGCGGTCCGGCAGGATGCTGCCCGAGCTGCCGATGGCGCCGGTGCGCACGCTCACGTCGTCCAGGCCGAACTGTTTATAGAAAGGCTGCCCGCCCCCCAGCAGCGCCGTGCCCACCGACACCAGCAGGGCCGCGTCGCTGCCGCTTTCGTCGGGGCCCCGCCCCAGCAGCAGCCAGGAAAGCTTTTCGACGTCGCTCACGTCGGGGTACGACACCAGGTCGATGCGAGGCCGCTGGGCCGTGCCCACCACTTTCACGCCCGCCTCCACCTGTTCCCCGGTGCGCAGGGCCTCGATGTCCAGCAGCGGATTGTCGAGCCTGCCCTGGAACGTCAGGGTGCCGCGCCGCAGGCGCAGCTTCTGGCCATAGGCCTCGATGCCGCCGCCGCGCGTGTGCAGCGCGCCCACGCCGGTCAGGCGACCGTCGCGCATCTGGATCTGGATCGCGCCGATCAGGCCCGCGTCCAGCCCCATGCCGGTAATGTAGAAACGCGGCCCCATGTCGAACTTGAGGTTCATGCTGGTTTGCAGCGGCGGCGACGCGTCCGCGGGCTCGTCGCCGGGATGGTGCACCTTCACGTCGTCGTCCAGCGAGGGCACGCCCTGCAGGATCTCCAGGCTGAACCAGCCGGCGTCCGCCTTCAGGTCGCCGACGATGTCCAGGCGCGGCATGGCGGCGGTCAGTTCGACGGTGCCCGACACCATGGCGTAGCGGTCCGAGCGCTGCAGAGCCGGAAAACGGTGCAGCACCACGCGCACGTTGCCGCCGCCCTGCAAGAGGTTCCAGCGGCCCTTGGCTTCCACGTAACCGTTCTTGGCGTCCGGATCTTCGGTAATCCAGGTCTTGGTGCGCCATTCCGCCGGCATGACGCGCAGCGAGGCGGGAAAGCGCAGGCTGTCGAGCACCAGCGAGTCGCCGTCCAGGCGCGCCGACAGCGTGCCGTCGATGAGCCGCACGCCATCGTCGATGCGCACCACGCGCAGTTTCTCGCCGCGGACGGAGCCGGTGGCCGACCATTTTCCGGCCAGCGTGCCCTGCGCCTTCAGGTCGGCCTTGAGAGTGCCCCCGATTTCCATGGTGTCGCCCACGAACAGCCCCAGCCAGGCCAGGTCGGCGATGTCGGCGTCGATGTCGGCCCGCAGCGGCTGGCGCGGATCGAGCGCCATGCCGCCGCCGGCGTTCACGGCCAGCACCGCGCTGGCCGTGCCGTTGATCGCGCCCATTTTCCGGGTGGCCAGGTTCAGGCGGGCGTCCAGCCGGCTCGAACTGGCCGATGCGGGCGTGGCCTGCACCTCCAGGGCCAGGGTGCGCACGCCCAGCGGAATGGGCGGATCGCCGGGAATGAGCAGGTCGCCGTCGCGGCGCGCGACGCGCACGCGCCCGGCCAGCCGGCCGTCGAACTTGAGGTCCCAGAGCACGTCCAGCGCGATGCGCCGCTGGTTCTCGGCCACCATCGCGTTCACGCGCTTGGGGCCTCTGTCCAGGCGCGCCGCGGCCTGGGGATCGACGGCGGCGATGATCTGGCGGGCCATGGCGGCCGTGATGACCAGGTTGTCTGCGCCGCCGGCCGTCTCCCAGCGCTTGCCGCCGCCGCGCGAGCCCTGGTGCGCGAGCGAGATGCGCTCCTTGCGCGGCAGGGTGAGGCTGAGCGCCGTCTGGCCGGCCTGCCATTGCCACTGGGGCGCGGCAGCGTCGGGCGCGTACGACACGGCCAGCGGCCGGTCCAGCGCCACGGTGAAGCCGGCGGAGTCGGCTTTCAGGCGCGAAAACGTGCCGCGCCAGCCCGCCAGCCCGGCCCCGGGTCCGCCCTGCGGCCCGAGCCCCCAGCCGCCGGCCACGGCCAGCTCGACCTGGGCCGGCGCCTCGCCCAGCACGCCGGCCCGCGCCTTGGCCGGCGTGTAGCCCGCGCGCAATTCGGCGCGGTGCGACTGCACCGTGCCCTCCAGCTTGCCCTTGAGTTCCGCGCCGCCGGGCAGGCCGGGCCAGAAGGCGTCCAGCCGGGGCGCCTGCGCGTCCAGGCTGAGCGCGCCCGGCGACTGACCCAGCTCGCCCTGGGCGCGCACGCGGTTGGGGCCGAGCTTGAGGTCCGCGTCCAGCCCGTGTATCCAGAGCCCGGCGAGCGGGTCGGCCGCGCCGGCCGGGGCGGGGGCCTCTACCCGGTCCAGCGCGGCCTTGAACGCGCCCGACAGCGGCTGGCGGTTCCAGCGCGCGCCGTCCTCGAAACGCAGGTCCACCGCCGCGGCCCGCAGGCGGCTGAAATCCTCGATGTCGGCGCTCAGGTCGCCGCGCAGGCTCAGCACCGCCTCGGGCATGCCCTGGCCCAGCCAGTGGCCCAGGTCCAGCCGGCGGGCGCTGATCACGCCCGACAGCCGCTCGCGGGGCGGGCCATCCCGGGGCGGGCCATCCCGGGGCGGGCCATCCCGGGGCGGTGTGCCGCCATCCTGCGCGCGCAGGTCCAGCGCCGCGGAAAGCGAGGAGTCGTCGGGCAGCCGCGCGTCGGCCCGGACGGACCGGATCACCAGCGGCGTGCGCGGCGCCAGGTCGGCCGAGACGTCCAGCGCCAGCCCCGAGCCGCGCCCTTCGAGTTTGGCCTGGATGCCGTCCAGCGACCCGGCGGCGTCGGCTTGCAGCAGCACCCGGCAGGCGGGCGCGGGCGGGCCGACGAACTCCTGCCCGCGGCCGGCCGGCGCTGCCGCGGACTTGCCGGATGTGGCTGACGCGGCGGCCCCGCCCCTGCCGGCGGGGGCCGGCTGCGCCTTGTGCCCCGCGGCGTAAACTTGCCCGATGCGGTCGGCCTCGCACAGGGGAGACTGCGGGCCCGAGCCGTGCGCGGCCACGTCGAGCCGCGCGACGAACGGCCAGGGGTCGGCCATGGCGCTCAGTTCGGCCACGCCGGACACCGCCGCCGTGCCGGCCTCGTGGCCCACGTCGAGGTTGAGCAGCCGCAACTGCGCGCCGTTCGGCCCCGCCGCCAGCGAGGCGCTGAGCCGGCCCAGGCTCACCGGCAGGGGCTCGCCGCCCTGGGTCAGCGTGAACGCGCCCAGCGCGAGCCGGTCGAGCGCGATCTTCACCGGCAGCGCCGGCATGGTGAAGGGCCCTGCGGCGGTTTCCTCCGGTTCGTCCGGTTGCGCAGCCGGCAGGGACACGCTCACCGAATCGGCCGAGAGGTTCCTCACATGCAGCAGCCGGTCGGCCAGCGCCTTCCAGCGCACGTCCAGGTCCAGGCCGCTGATCTCGACGCGGGCGCCGCCCGTTTCCAGTTCCAGCCGCCCCACCTTCAGGCCGCGCAGCAGCGAGCCGCGCACATCCACCGCCTGGCCGCCGAACTGCTGGGCGGCCGTGGTCAGGAGCAGGCGCGTGCCGTGCTCGGAGGCGGCCAGCCAGAACACGAAGCCCGCCGCCAGCACCGACAGCATGACCAGGCCCGGCAGCCACCACACCAGCACGTGGCGCAGGAATTTACGCAACAGCTTCAAAAAGCGATCCCCAGCGAAAAATGCAGGCGCAGGTCGCGCTCGCGCTGCCCGTACGCCACGTCCAGGAACAGCGGCCCCGCCGGCGTGCGCACGCGCGCCCCCACGCCATAGCCCACGGACATGGACATGTCGCCGAACGACCGGGCCGCGTCGCCCGCGTCCACGAACACGCCCACGCCCCAGCGCTCGTCGAAATAATGGTCGTACTCCACGCTGCCCACCAGCAGCGTGGGCGCGCCGACGACGGCGCCGTCGCGATGCAGGCCGATGCTCTGGTACTTGTAGCCGCGGATGGAGCGCGCGCCGCCGGTCCGGAAGCCGAAGTCGTCGGGCACCTGGGTATCGTCGTTGGCCCAGATGCGGCCCACTTCCCCGCGCACGGTCAGCACATCGCGCTTGCCGATGGGCCACCATTTCTGGCCGCGCAGGCGGACGCGGGCATAGGGTTTGCCGGTGTCCAGCACCACGCCCACGCCGCCGCCCACGGCAATGAGGTTGCCCTCGCGCGGATCGTATTTATTGTCCACGTCGCGGCGCAGCCACTCGGCCGTGGTGGTGACGGTAGGCAGGGTGTATTCGTCGCCATCCTCGATCTTGACGTGATCCTGCGCCAGCAGCACGCCCCAGCGGGTTTCGTATTCGACGCGGCTGTCGCCCGCGCCCTTGCGCTCCTGCGAGCGCGTCGCGCCCAGCGCGTAGCGCGTCACGTCCAGGCCCTGGATATCGGAATGGTCGTACAGCACGCCCACCGAGTTCTTGTAGCCCCGCTCGTCGGGCGGCAGGGTGAAATCCGTGTAGGCGCGCTGGCGCAGGCGGTCCACGCTCAGGCCCGATTCCATGGTCACGGGCTCGCCGAAGACCACGTTCTGGCGGTAAACGGTTTCGAACCGGACGCCCGCCTCGTCGTCCACCCCCAGCGACACGCTCAGCCGCTTGGGCGGCGCTTCGACGACGCGCACCTCGACCGGCAGCGTGACCTCGCCGTCGGAGTCGTAGGCGGACGGCGGGGCGGGCATGGCGCCCGACACGGCGGGGTCGCCCGCCGGCGCCGACGACGCGGCGTCCGCCGCGCCCGGCGCCCGGGCCCGGTCGGACGCAGGCAGGGGCTGCTGGACGGCGTTGGCGGGCTGCTCGAGCGAAACGAATGCGCCGCGGAAAAAGGCGGTGGATTGCAGATCCTGCTGCCACTGGTCGAGCTTGTCCTGCTCATAGGCCGAGCCGGGCGTGTAGCGCACGTAGCGCCGGATCAGCTTTTCCGGCACGCGCTTCAGGCCGTCGGTCTTGAGCTCGCCCATGTGCACCAGCGGGCCGCTGTCGATGGCCACGCGCAAGGCCGCGGTGGCATCCTCGGCCTGGACCTGGGCCGAGGACGAGGTCATGCGCGCCAGCAGGAAATCGCGCGACGACACGTCGTCCAGCAGCGTGGACTTGGCCTTGTTCCACTCGCTGTTGATGAAGGGCTGCCCCGGCTTGAGCAGCCAGTTCTCGCGCAGCTTGCCCACCCGCTCGGCGTACTCGGGACGCGCGATGCGGCCGGTGAAGACGAGCTCGACCGAGCTGACCATGGTGCGCTTGCCCGGCACGATGCCGATGTCCCAGGTTTCGCCGCCGATGTCGGTGCCGCTCTCGAGCGTCACCGTGGGCGAGAAATACCCTTGCGTGGCCAGCGCGGCCAGCGTGGCGTCGCGCGCGCGGCGCCGCAGGCGGTTGATTTCGCCGCCGTCCTGGTCTTCCGCGAGGCGGGCGATGGCGTCAACCGCCTCGGTGATTGACTGCAGCGCGGCCGGCGGCACGCCGCCGGGGTCGACCACGATCTCGGGGCGCTTGGCCCAGGCTTCTCCCGAAAGCACGCACACTCCGGCCAACAAGGCCCCGGCCGCCCACCGCATGCGTCAGGACGGCTGCTGCACGACGATGGACGGGAACTTGCCGGCCATGTCGCGGGGAAGCGCGGCGACGCCGGCGGCCAGCTTGCGGGCGATGCCGCGGTAAAGGGCGGCCGCCTCGCTGCCGGGGTCGGAAGCCACGGTGGGCCGGCCGGCATCCGTCTGCTCGCGGATGGCCAGCGTCAGCGGCAGGCTGCCCAGCCACGGCGCGTGATACTGCTCGGCCATGCGCCGTCCGCCGCCCTCGCCGAAAATGTGCTCGGCATGCCCGCACTGCGAGCAGATGTGGATGGCCATGTTCTCGACCACGCCGAGAATGGGCACTTCCACCTTCTGGAACATGCGCAGGCCCTTGCGGGCGTCCAGCAGCGCCACGTCTTGAGGCGTGGTGACGATGACCGCGCCCACCACGGGCACCTTCTGCGCCAGCGTGAGGGCCACGTCGCCAGTGCCGGGCGGCATGTCCACGATGAGGTAGTCCAGGTCGCGCCAGTTGGTCTGGCGCAGCAGCTGCTCCAGCGCCTGCGTGACCATGGGGCCGCGCCAGATGGCGGGCGCGTCGGCGTCGATCAGGAAACCGATGGAATTGGCCTGCAGCCCGTGTCCGGTCAGCGGCTCCATGCTTTTGTTGTCGAGGCTTTCGGGCCGGCCCGAAATGCCCAGCATGGTGGGCACGCTGGGGCCGTAGATGTCGGCGTCGAGCACGCCCACGGACGCGCCCTGGGCAGCCAGCGCCAGCGCCAGGTTGACCGCCGTGGTGCTCTTGCCCACGCCGCCCTTGCCCGAGGCCACTGCAATGATGTTGCGCACGTTGGGCAGCGGCTTCAGGCCCTTTTGCACCGCGTGGGCCGCCACCTTCCAGCGCACGGCGACCTGCGCGCCCGGCACGCCCGCGGCGTCCAGCGCGGCGACCGCCGCCTCGCGCACGCGCTCGCAGTCCTGAGCGCTGGCCGGATAGCCGAGTTCCAGCGCCAGCGATACGCGCGCGCCCTCCACCTGGATGTCACGATCTTTTACAGACGCGGCCAGGTCCAGACCGGTTTCGGTGTCGCGCGCGGCGCGCAGCGCGGCGCGGATGGTTTCTATCGTTATACTCATGTCAACAAGGTTCCGTAGGCAGCGCGGCTTTTGCGTGCCGGTATGCCCTAAAGGATAGCGGATACGCGGGAACCTTTCGCTGCGTTTTGCATCCCACCTCCATGACCGATACTCTCTTTCGCTTCTTCCGTGCCCTCGCATTCGCCGTCCTGGGCCTGATCGGCATGGCCATGGCGCTGGTCTTCATGCTGTCCACGGCCATCGCCGTGGCGATCCTCTACGTGGTCGCCAAGGTGCGCGGCAAGCCGTTCGGCGTGCGCGCCTACTGGAGCCAGCGCCAGGGCGCCCGCTCCGGGCCGTTCCAGGCGGCTTCCGCCCCGTTCACGCCGCCCCGCGGCGACGTGATCGACGTCGAGGCGCGCGAAGTCCGCTGAGCGCCGCACCGCCGCGGCCAGTCCGCGGCTTGCGCCAGCCGCCTTCCCCATCCGCTAGGCCGGCCGCGTTCGCGCGCGCCGGCCTCGTTGCTTTCCGGCCCCGGGTTTCCCCGGGCGCGGGCGCGGCGCCGGTTGGCGCCATGCCCTAAAATGGCCGGCTCCCCCCCTTTTCAACCCTCAGACGGCAACCATGTCCCGTACCCTTTTCGTCACCACCGCCCTGCCCTACGCCAACGGATCTTTCCACATCGGCCACATCATGGAGTACATCCAGGCCGATATCTGGGTTCGTTCGATGCGAATGGCCGGGCACACGGTGCATTTCGTGGGTGCGGACGATGCGCATGGCGCGCCCATCATGCTGAAGGCCGAAAAAGAAGGCATCACGCCGCAGGCGCTGGTCGCCCGCTACGCGGCCGAGCGCCCGCAGTACCTCGACGGCTTTCACATCCGCTTCGACCACTGGCACTCGACCGACTCGGCCGAGAACGTGGCGCTGTCGCAGGACATCTACCGCGCCCTCAAGGCGCAGGGCCTGATCGAAACGCGCTCCATCGAGCAGTTCTACGACCCGGTCAAGGGCATGTTCCTGGCCGACCGCTACATCAAGGGCGAATGCCCCAAGTGCCACGCCAAGGACCAGTACGGCGATTCCTGCGAGGTCTGCGGCGCGGTCTATGCCCCCACCGATCTCATCAACCCATATTCGGCGCTCACGGGCGCCACGCCGGTGCTGAAGTCCTCCGACCACTTCTTCTTCAAGCTGTCCGACCCGCGCTGCGTGGAGTTCCTGCAGCAATGGACGGCGGGCTCCACCCGGGCCGGCGTGAAGCATCTGCAGTCCGAAGTGCTGGCCAAGACCCGCGAGTGGCTGGGCGCCGACGACGGGCAGGCCAAGCTGGGCGACTGGGACATCTCCCGCGACGCGCCCTATTTCGGCATCGAGATTCCCGATGCGCCCGGCAAGTACTTCTATGTGTGGCTGGACGCGCCCGTGGGCTACCTGGCTTCGCTGAAGGCGTACTGCGCCAGGCAGGGCATCGACTTCGACGCCCTGCTCGACCCGCGGGGCGACACCGAGCAGGTGCACTTCATCGGCAAGGACATCATCTACTTCCATGCCCTGTTCTGGCCCGCCATGCTCAAGTTCGCCGGCCGCAAGACGCCCGACCAGCTCAACGTGCACGGCTTCATCACCGTCAGCGGCGAGAAGATGTCCAAGAGCCGCGGCACCGGCATCTCGCCGCTGCGCTACCTGGAGCTCGGCATGAACGCCGAATGGCTGCGCTACTACATGGCCGCCAAGCTGAACTCGCGCGTCGAAGACCTGGACTTCAACCCCGAGGACTTCATCGCCCGCGTCAACAGCGACCTGATCGGCAAGTACGTCAACATCGCCAGCCGCGCCGCCAGCTTCATCACCAAGCACTTCGACGGCCAGCTCGCCTATAGCGGCGACACCCAGGCCCTGGCGGCCGAATACGCGCAGCAGGCCGAGTCCATCCGCGCCGCCTTCGAGGCCCGCGAATACAACCGCGCGATCCGCGAGATCATGGCCTGCGCCGACCGCATCAACCAGGCGTTCGACACCGCGCAACCCTGGGTGCTGGCCAAGGGCATCGGCAGCGCCGACGCCGAGACGAAGGCGCGCCTGCAGGATATCTGCTCGCGCTCGCTGGCCGGCTTCAAGGCCCTGTCGGTCATGCTGGCGCCGGTGCTGCCGGCCCTGGCCGAACGCGTGGCGCGCGAACTCTTCGGCGCCGACTCGGAATTCACCTGGGCCGACGCCGCCGTGCTGCCGCAGCGCGTGGCGCCGTTCAAGCACCTGATGCAGCGCGTGGAGCCGCAGATGCTCGAAGACCTGTTCGAGCCGCCCGCCGCGCCCGCGGTGGTGCCCGGCGGCGAACCCCTGGCCGACACCATTTCCATCGACGATTTCGCCCGCGTGGACCTGCGCATCGCGCAGATCGTCAATTGCGAACACGTGGAAGGCTCCACGAAGCTGCTGCGCCTCACGCTGGACGTGGGCGAAGGCCGGCACCGCAACGTGTTCTCCGGCATCAAGTCGGCCTACGAGCCCGAAGACCTGATCGGCAAGCTGACCGTCATGGTGGCCAACCTGGCGCCGCGCAAGATGAAATTCGGCGTGTCCGAAGGCATGGTGCTGGCGGCCAGCCACGCCGACGAGTCGGTGGACGCGGGCATCTACGTGCTCGAACCCTTCCCCGGCGCCAAGCCCGGCATGCGGGTGCGCTGACGGCGCGGCCGCCCCGGCGAGGGCCTCCTTACAGGTCTTTGCTGGGCGCCAGCGCCGGGTCCAGGGAAACGCGTTCGTCGAACACGAAGCACTTGCCCTCGAAACCCGGCCCGCCGGTTTCCTCGAAGTATTTCAGGATGCCGCCATCGAGCTGGTACACGCGCTCGATGCCGGCCTCGCGCAGGTAGATGGCGGCCTTTTCGCAGCGAATGCCGCCGGTGCAGAAACTCACCACCGTCTTGCCCTCCAGTTCCGCGCGGTGCGCATCCACCGCGGCGGGAAACTGCGTGAAGCGGTCGATGCGCCAGTCGATGGCGCCGCGGAACGTGCCCTCGTCCACCTCGAACGCATTGCGCGTGTCCAGCATGACCACCGGCCGGCCCTCGTCGTCCGTTCCGCTCGACAGCCAGCGCGCCACCGTGCGCGCATCCACGCCCGGCGCGCGCCCGGCCTCCGGACGGATGGCGGGCCGGTCCATGCGGATGATCTCGCGCTTGATCTTCACGAGCATCTTGCGAAAGGGCGCCGCCTCGCTGTAGCTGAATTTCACTTCGAGGTCGGCGAACGCCGGATCCTGCCGCAGGGACGAAAGAAACGACTCGATGCCGCGCGCCGCGCCGGCGAGGAACAGGTTGATGCCCTCCCCGGCCAGCAGGATCGTGCCTTTGAGCTCCAGCGCGCGCGTCTGCTCCAGCAACGCGGCGCGGCGCTCGGCCAGGCGGTCCAGGGACACGAATTTGTAGGCGGCGATATTGACGACGGAAGCCATGGATTCAGCGTGCGGGCGAAAAACCGGGGATTTTAAAGCCCCGGCCGGCCGCTCTCAGCGCCGCACGATTTCCTGCTCGACCACGGCGTCCAGCACCCAGCGCGCCGCGGACGCATCGGCGGCGGGGTCGGGGTCGCGCACCTCGACCACGCGCAGCCGGTAGCGGATGCCGGGCTGGAACTGGAAGCCGGTGATCTCGCCATGCCAGAGCTGCCAGGGCTGGGAGGCGCTGTCGCGCACCTGGTAGCACAGGGCCCGGCCCGCGCCGGCGCTGCACGGCACGCGCTCCGAATTCACGTACACCAGCTTGGTCGGCCCCATCTGGCCGCCGGCCGCCGGATCGGCGCGGCGCCCGAAATCCAGCGTGTCGCCGCTGGCCAGCACGAGCGTCAGGCGCTGCGGATTGCCGGAGTTGTCGAACGCGCTGGCGGTGATGCGCGTGAGCCCGTCCAGGAAATCGCGCTCCAGCTTCATGTTCTGCGGCGCGCAGGCCATCATGGTGGCGACGGGACGGGCGCGCACGATGAGCAGGCCGTTGGCCACGGTATAGGGCGCGTTGTACTGGTTGCAGCCCGCGAAGCCCGCCACGCGCGGCTCGCCGCGGTCGCGGATGAATTCCAGCGTGAGCGGGCGGGAGTTGGAAGAGGGATGCGGAATGGGCCGCAGCGCGCCGCCCGGCAGGCTCCAGCGGGCCAGCTCCCAACCCGTCTGGGCGTAGGCGTCGGAGGCGGCGGCGGGCTGGTAGCGGGGATCCTGCGCGTGCCCGCCGCCCGGCGGCGAGGCGCAGGCTCCCAGGCCGATGACGAGAGCGCAGGGCGCGATCCAGCGCCGGGCAGCGGAAAGCAACATAGGACACCTCCAGGAAAACCGCCGCGGCCGCCGGGGGCCGCGTTTCGTCGGCATTGTAGGCCGCATCGCGGCCGCCGCCGCGCCGCGCGCGAACCGGCTGAAACCGATAGAAATGCCGGCGCGGCGGGCGTCAGGGCGTGGGAGGGTCTTGGCGGCGCACGAACTCCAGCACGTCGCCGCCGCGCAGGTTGAAAGTGAGGTGGCGCGGCGCTCCGCCGCTGTCCAGCGTGAACGTGTCGATCGTGGTCAGGGCGCGCAGGTAATCGGCCTCGAGGGTGGCGCGCTCCCGCGGCACGCACGCCATGCGCGTGGAAGCGGCCGGGGCGATGGAGAGCTTGCCGGCGTCCAGCCTGTAGCTGCCCATGTACTGGTTGCAGCCTGAGAAACCGTTGACGCGGTACTGCCTGGCCTGGGCCAGGAAGGTGAGGCGGATGGGCTCGCCGTTGTCGCCATGGGGAATGGCGCGCAGTTCGCCGCCGGGCCGCGACCAGCGCACCAGTTCCCAGGTGGTTTGGGCCAGAGAATCGGCGCTGCTGGCGGCATTGGCCGCGGCGGCGCCCTGGGCGCGCGCGCCGCCGCCCGTGGAGCCGGCGCAACCCGCCAGCACGGCGGCCAGCAGGCCGAGGCACAGCAGGCGCAGGCGCGAAGACAGAATACGAAGCATGGGCAGGAACTCCAAAAGAATGCGTCACCCTCAACTGTAACCGCTGCCGCGCGCCCTCCTTCCTACAACCGTAAACAAAAGCAGCATTAGGAAAAGGGTCCGATTTACTCCGGTGGCCCGTTCGTGCTGCGTCGTATGCCCCATGGCGGGCGCACGGAGCATGCGCGCAGAATCAATGCCAGACCACAAGCCGCCGACAGAGCGACACCGCGCCGGCACGTCCCTGCCGCACGTCCCGGCAGCGCGCCCGCCGCGGCGCGACCTGCAGGCATATCAATCGGAGACGCAGCGATGGGACTACTCAGAACATTACTCGCGCTTTCCGTCGTGCTCGATCACCTGGGCGCGGGCGCCACCGACTATCTCGTCGGCGGACGGCTGGCGGTGCAGCTTTTCTACGTGATTTCCGGCTTCCTGATTTCCTACGTGCTGATCGGCACGGACAGCTACCAGGGCGCCGTCGGCAAGTTCTATGCCAACCGGCTGCTGCGCCTGTTTCCCGTCTACCTGGCCGTGGCCGCCATGACCCTGGCCGCGCACCTTCTGAACGGCGGCGAGTTCTTCCGGTTCTATGACCATCTGCCGGCATCGGCGGAGGGCTTCCTGGCGCTGTCCAATCTTTTCATTTTCGGCCAGGACTGGCTGATGTTCTTCGGCGTCCGAAACGGCTCGCTGGTCTTCACGGGCAGCTTCGCGCACAGCGACATGCCGCTCTACCACGGCCTGCTCGTGCCGCAAGCGTGGACGCTGGGCGTGGAGATGACGTTCTATCTCGTCGCGCCCTTCATACTCGGGTCGCCGCGCCGGATGCTCGCGCTGCTGGCCGCGTCGCTGGCGCTGCGCGCCATCCTGATCGTCAACGGCATCGGCACGATAGACCCCTGGACCTACCGCTTCTTCCCGACCGAGCTTGCGCTATTCCTGCTGGGCGCGCTGTCGCACCAGATGCTGCTGCCCCGCTATACGGCATGGACGCGGCGCTATCCGCGCCTGCCCGAACTGGGCGCCGCCGCGCTGCTCTGCTATGTGTTCGTGCACTTTTCCATCGGCATCCCCCACACCGTGCGCGACGCGCTGGCCGTCACGCTGGTCGTCCTGCTGCTGCCGCTGGCCTTTCTGTTCCAGGCCAGATACCGCTTCGACAAATCCGTGGGCGAGCTGAGTTATCCGATCTATATCTGTCACATGCTGGTCATCATGTTCTTCGACGAAACGCTCAATTCGTTTGAACGGTCGCAGCCGGCGCTCTTCACCGCGCTGGTGGTCGCCGGCTGTGTGGGATTCGCCGCGCTGCTGAACGCCTTCATCGCCGACCCCGTGGAGCGGCTGCGCAACCGGCTGCGCGCCGAGAGAAAGGACGCGGCGGACACCCTCGCCGGCCAGCCCGGCGCGCTGAGCCGCGGGCGGCAGCCAATGGGCTCTATACGCCGCGTCCCCTGATATAGGCGGCCAGTACGAGTTCTATCTGCTGCTTTTCCTGTTCGGTCAGGCGCGAATAGGCCTCGTAGGAAATCGAGGCGAACGGCCATGGCGGCTCGGGACCGCCGGCCGCAGCGCCCCCGGCCGGCGCCTCCGCGCCGCCTTCCTGCATCGGGCCTTCTCCGGTGCTGAGCCAGGCCGGGCTGACGCGCAGCGCGCGCGTCAGCTTGATGAGGGCGTCGCTCGACGGCTGCCGGCGCTGCCCGCTTTCGTAATTGCCGATGGCGCTTTGCGAGAGTCTGCTGGCGGCCGCCAGGTCTTTTTGCGTCCATCCCTGGCGCATTCTCGCGGCGCGCAAACGCTGGCTGAACGTTTCTACTCGATCGACTCGAGACATTTGTGCTTTGGTTCTTGGGTTCAATCCGGAATGTCCGGCCCCCCCGCATGCCGCTGGCGGGCGCCAAAGTTTAGGCTGGTTTGGCCCGCGGATAGCGGGAAACAATGTATCGGCGGCCTGCCTCGCCGGGGACGGAACGGCGGAATAAAACAGCGCTCAATGGGGTTTAGCCGCGGCCGGCGCGGAATGTCTGTTACCGCAAGAAACCGAAGAAACGTATCTTCACAAATAAACACAGCCGTGTTTCAATAATCACGGACGTGAAATTCAGACGATGCCGCGCCCGCCGCGCCACCCTGCCTGCCGATATCGTGCATACGGCCTACAGCCCGGACGGCGAGATCCGCGCTCGCCCCATCGAGCCGTCCGCACTCGAACAACATCGCCAGGCGCCGCGCCCGCCGCCTGGCGCGACGCCAAAGGAAGCATGACGCACCACACATACGGCCCCTCCTGTCCGCCTGCGCGGGCGGGAACCGTTTGCCCCGGTCCGGCGCGCGCCCTTCATCCATCCGAAGCCCGGCATGGCGCCAAGGAAGGCACCGAATGAACAACCTGCTGGATGTTCTTCTGCTCGGCAACAACGAAGACCGGCATGCCAGGCTGGCCGACACGCTGTCCCGGCTGGGCTTCAGCATCCGCGTCAGCCCGGATCTCCCCTCCTTCTACGAGAATTATTTCCGGCAGCCCAGCCCGCTCGTGGTGCTGAACGCGCCGCTGCCCGACATCCACAATGCCGCCGTGCGCCTGCGCGCCTCCGATCGCGGCGTGGGCATCGTGGCCGTTGCCGCCTTTCCCGATTCCGACAGCCGCGTGCGCACACTGCTTTGCGGCGCGGACGCCTGTCTCGCGGCCGACGTGGACGGCCTGGAACTGGCGGCCGCCCTGCAGGCGCTGCTGCGCCGCGGCGCCAGCCCGGATGCGGGCGAAGCGGCCGCCGAAGCGAAAGACGAAGGCCAGGCCGCCGGCCCCTGGCGCCTGGCCAACAAGGGCTGGACCCTGGTCGCGCCGTCGGGCCACGAATTGGGCCTCACCACGGGCGAGCGCGATTTCCTGTGCCGCCTGGCGCGTGCTCCCGACCGCAAGGTCAGCCGCGACGCGTTTGGCGAGCACGCCGAAGACGGCGACGCCCCGGGCACGCGCCTGCGCTTCCTGGACGTCATGGTCAGCCGGCTGCGGCGCAAGGCCGCCGCGCACGCGATGATGCTGCCGATACGGGCCGTGCACGGATGGGGGTACATGTTCGCCGCCGACATCGTGCTGGATGCCCGGCCGGCGCAAGCCGCCAACGAAGCCAGCACGCACCAGGAAAAAAGACCGCCGGCGCAGCGTCGCCCGGCCGTGAAGAACGGGTGAGCGCCGGGCGCGCGCGGCCCGCCCGGGCCGGGTCAGTCCGCGCTCAGCATTTCGCTGACCAGCGCCACGTGCGCCCGCTGGCGGGCCGGCAGATTCACTCTCTCGGGTTCGCCCAGCATCGTCATGACCAGGGCGTGCACCAGCGGAGACAGCAGCAGCCAGGGATGCGCCGCCACGACGCCGTTGCCGCACAGGCCGCGCCGGCGCGCGCCCTCGATCAGCCGGCTGACGTCGCGCTGCTGCGCGTCGGCGGCCGCCCTGCGCCAGCGCGCCGCCAGGTGCGGCACCCTGCCGCTTTCGGCCAGCAGCAGCCGCAGCATGCAGGCGATGTCGGGGCGCGCGAGGCTGGCGTACAGGTGCGACACGATGCGCTCGGCCAGCTCCTGCCGGGTGGCCGCGCCGTCGAGCAGCGCGTCCACGTCCAGCGGCGCGGGATGGAGATGGCGGACGAGCAGGGCCTCGAACATTTCCTCCTTGCTGGAAAAATGCGCGTACACGCCGCCCTTGGAAAGGCCGGCCCGCTGCGCGATGGCGTCCATGCGGGCGCCGGCATAGCCCGACGCCGAGAACTCCAGCAGCGCCGCATCCAGTATCTGCCCGATCCGCACGGACGACGGCAGCCGCCGCCGCTGCATCTCCATAATGTTTCCCTTTGGCGTTGAGTCTTTCGGCCATTAGAAACCGACCCGCCGGTCGCTAACTTGACCTGCGTCAAGGAAAAACACGCTGCGGTGCGGAATAATGAAGCCATCGTAAGGGCCGCGGCGCCCGCCTGGCGGCCATGAGCCGGCGGGCGCTTCCCGGCCGCCCCTGCGGGCCGACCGCCGGAGACACCAGGAAGCCGCCATGCAAAACCGCGCCACCCCCCTTCGCGCCGCCGCCCGCCCCCAGGCAGGGAGGCGCGCCGGGCTCCGCGCGGTTTCCGCCGCCCTGGCGTTGCTGCTGGCGGGCGGCTGTATGTCGCTCGCGCCCGACTACCGCCGGCCCGAGGCGCCCGTGGCCGCCGCCTACCGGGAGCCCGCGCCGGCCGCACCCGGCAATCCCTCCGCCGCGCAGACCGCCTGGCGCGATTACTTCGCCTCTCCCGCCCTGCGGCAGCTCATCGCCGCCGCGCTGGAAAACAATCGCGACCTGCGCCTGGCGTTGTCGCGCGTGGAAGAAGCGCGCGCCCTGTACGGCGTGGAACGCGCCGGCCAGTTTCCGTCCCTCGCCGCGCAGGCGCAGGGCGAGCGCGGGCGCGTGCCCGGCGACCTGAATCTCACGGGCGCGCCGCTGACCTCCAGCCAGTACCAGGTGGGCCTGGGCATGGCGGCCTGGGAACTGGATTTCTGGGGCCGCGTGCGCAGCCTGAAAGACGCCGCGCTCGAAAACTACCTGGCCTCGGAAGAGGCCGCGCGCGCCGCCACACTGAGCCTCATCGCCCAGGTCGCCGACAGCTATCTTGCGCTGCGCGAACTGGATGAGCGCCTGGAACTCACCCGGCAGACCATCGCGTCGCGCGAGGAATCGCTGCGCATCTTCCGCCGCCGCTTTGAAGTCGGTTCCATCTCCCGCCTGGACCTGACGCAGGTCGAAACCCTGTGGCAGCAGGCCAAGGCGCTGGGCGCCGACCTCGAACGCACTCGCGCCGCCCAGGCCCATGCCCTGGAACTGCTGGTGGGCGCACCCCTGGCGCTCGCGCCGGACGCCTCCGCGCTGGACGACGCCGCCGTCATGCGCGAGCTGCCCGCCGGCCTGCCGTCCGACCTGCTCGCCAGCCGGCCCGACATCGTGGCGGCCGAGCACCGGCTCAAATCGGCCAACGCCAACATCGGCGCGGCGCGCGCCGCGTTCTTTCCCAGCATCACGCTCACCGGCGCGTTCGGCACCGCCAGCGCCGAGCTGGACGGCCTGTTCGCCGGCGGCAGCCGCGCCTGGAACTTCTCGCCCAGCCTCAACCTGCCCCTGTTCGACGCCGGACGCCGCGGCTACAACCTCGACCTGGCGCAAGCCCGGCGCGACCAGGCGGTGGCCGCCTATGAGCAGGCCATCCAGGCCGCGTTCCGCGATGTCTCGGACGCGCTGTCGGCGCGCCGCTGGCTGGCCGAACAGGTGGACATCTTGCGCGCCACCGTGGCCGCGCAGCAGGAACGCGCCCACCTGGCCCAACTGCGCTACGACCACGGCGCCTCGCCCTACCTGGAAGTCCTGGACGCGCAGCGCGACCTGCTCGAAGCGCAGCAACTGCTGGTGCAGACGCGCCGCGCCCTGCTCTCCAGCCGCGTAAGCCTGTATGCCGCCCTGGGCGGCGGCTCGCGCGCCAGCCTCGCCCCTTGAAAGAAAGGATTGCCGTCATGCGCCTGCCCGCAAAGAAACTGATTCCCGTCCTCGCCGTGCTGGCGCTGGCCGCCGCCGGCTATGCCGGCTGGCGGCTGATGTCCGATAACGGTCCCGGCAACGGTTTCGTGAGCGGCAACGGCCGCATCGAGGCCACCGAGATCGACGTGGCCACCAAGCTTGCCGGGCGGGTATCCGAAGTGCTGGCGGCCGAAGGCGATTTCGTCGCGGCCGGCCAGCCGCTGGCGCGCATGCAGATCGACACGTTGATCGCGCAGCGCGAGGAGGCGCGCGCGCAGCACCAGCAGGCCATCAACAACGCCGCCAGCGCGGCGGCCCAGACCGCGCAGCGCCAGAGCGACAAAACGGTGGCCGAGGCCGTGGTGGTCCAGCGCGAAAGCGAGCTGGACGCCGCCCGCCGCCGGCTGGCCCGCTCGCAGGCCCTGTCGCGCGAAGGCGCCTCGTCCATCCAGGAGCTCGACGACGACCGCGCCCGCATGCGCAGCGCGCAGGCGGCGGTCAATGCCGCGCGCGCCCAGGTCCTCGCCGCGCAGGCCGCGATCGAGGCGGCGCGCGCCGCCCAGGTGGGCGCCCAATCGGCGGTAGACGCCACCCAGGCCACCATCGATCGCATCGAGGCCGACATCGCCGACAGCGAACTGCGCGCGCCGCGCGCCGGCCGCGTGCAGTACCGCGTGGCCCAGCCGGGCGAGGTGCTGGGCGCGGGCGGCAAGGTGCTCAACATGGTGGACCTGGCCGACGTCTACATGACGTTCTTCCTGCCCGAGCAGGCGGCCGGCCGCGTCGCCATGGGACAGGACGTGCGCATCGTGCTGGACGCCGCGCCGCAGTACGTGATTCCGGCCACCGTGTCGTTCGTCGCGAGCACGGCGCAGTTCACGCCCAAGACGGTGGAAACCGCGTCCGAGCGCCAGAAGCTGATGTTCCGCGTCAAGGCGCAGATCAGCCCCGACCTGCTGCGCCAGCACCTGAAACAGGTCAAGACAGGCCTGCCCGGCGTGGCCTGGCTCAAGCTCGATCCCGAGGCTGCCTGGCCGGCCTCGCTCGAAGTCAAGGTGCCCTGATGGACACGCCCGCCGTCCGCTTCTCGGGCGTGACGCTGCGCTACGGCAGCCACGTGGCGCTGGACGGCATCACGCTGGACATCCCCGCCGGCAGGATGGTGGGGCTGATCGGGCCGGACGGCGTGGGGAAATCCAGCCTGCTCTCGCTGGCCGCGGGATCGCGCGCGGTGCAGGAAGGCACGATCGCGGTGCTGGGCGGCGACATGCGCAGCGCCCGCCACCGCTCCGATGTCTGCCCGCGCATCGCCTACATGCCCCAGGGCTTGGGCAAGAACCTTTATCACACGCTGTCGGTCGAGGAAAACCTGCAATTCTTCGGCCGCCTCTTCGGCCACGACGAGGCCGAACGCCGCCGCCGCATCGACGAACTCACGCGCAGCACCGGCATGCACGACTTCCTCTCGCGGCCGGCCGGCAAGCTTTCGGGCGGCATGAAGCAGAAGCTGGGCCTGTGCTGCGCCCTCATCCACGACCCCGACCTGCTCATTCTCGACGAGCCCACCACGGGCGTGGACCCGCTGGCGCGCGCACAGTTCTGGGACCTCATCGCCGACATCCGCCGCGGCCGTCCCGGCATGAGCGTGATCGTGGCCACGGCCTACATGGACGAAGCGGAGCGCTTCGACTGGCTGATCGCCATGGACGAGGGCAAGGTGCTGGCGACCGGGACGCCCGGCGAGCTGCGCGAGCGCACCGGCGCCTCCAGTCTCGAAGACACTTTCATCGCGCTGCTGCCCGAACAGAAGCGGCGCGGGCACCAGCCCGTGCGGATCACGCCGCTGGCGCTGGGCGAGGACGCGCAGATCGCCATCGAGGCGCGCGACCTCACCATGCGTTTCGGCGATTTCGTGGCCGTGGACCACGTGAATTTCCGCATCCGCAAAGGCGAGATCTTCGGCTTCCTGGGATCCAACGGCTGCGGCAAGTCCACCACCATGAAGATGCTGACCGGCCTTTTGCCCGCCAGCGAAGGCAGGGCCTGGCTCTTCGGCGCGGAGGTGAACCCGCGCGACATCGACACGCGGCGGCGCGTGGGCTACATGTCGCAGTCTTTCTCGCTGTACGGGGAACTCACCGTGCGGCAGAACCTGGTGCTGCACGCGCGCCTGTTCCATGTCCCCGAGGCCGAGATCCCCGCCCGCGTCGAGGAAATGAGCGCGCGCTTCGACCTGGGGGCATCGCTCGACGCCCTGCCCGACAGCCTGCCCATGGGCGTGCGCCAGCGCCTGTCGCTGGCGGTGGCCATGGTGCACAAGCCCGAACTGCTGATCCTGGACGAGCCCACCTCGGGCGTGGATCCCGTGGCGCGCGACGGCTTCTGGCGCCTGCTCATCGAACTCGCCCGCAAAGACCACGTCACCATCTTCATTTCCACGCACTTCATGAACGAGGCGCAGCGCTGCGACCGCATCTCGCTCATGCACGCGGGCAAGGTGCTGGTGAGCGCGCCGCCCGACGAGATCACGCGCATGCGCGGCGCGGCCACCCTGGAAGAAGCCTTCATCGCCTACCTGATCGATGCGGGCGCGGGCACCGGCGCGCCGGCCGCGCGGCAAGCGCCGCAGGCGGCAAGCGGGACGGAAACGCAGCCCGAGACGCCGGCCGCGCGCCCCCGCCGGGGCTTTCGCATCGGACGCGCGCTCAGCTACATGTGGCGCGAGTCGCTGGAACTGCGGCGCGACCCCGTGCGCGCCACGCTGGCGCTGGCGGGATCGCTCATCCTCATGTTCGTCATGGGCTTCGGCATCAGCCTGGACGTGGAAGACCTGCGCTACGCGGTCATGGACCGCGACCAGACCGGCCTCAGCCACAACTACGCCCTCAACCTCGCCGGATCGCGCTACTTCATCGAGCATCCGCCCATCCGGGACTATGCCGACATGGACGCGCGCATGCGCAGCGGCGAGCTGTCGCTGGCCATCGAGATCCCGCCCGGTTTCGCGCGCGACGCCCAGCGCGGCAAGCCCGTGCAGATCGGCGCCTGGATCGACGGCGCCATGCCGCAGCGCGCCGAGACCATCCGCGGCTACGTGCAGGGCATGCACCAGGGCTGGCTGGCCGAGCAGGCACGCGAGCGGCTCGGCGCCAGCGCGCAGCCCGCCGTCGGCATCGAAACGCGGTTTCGCTACAACCCGGACGTGCGCAGCCTTCCCGCCATGGTCCCGGCCGTAATACCCCTGCTGCTGCTCATGATGCCGGCCATGCTCACCGCCCTGGCCGTGGTGCGGGAAAAAGAGCTGGGCTCCATCATCAATCTGTACGTCACGCCGGTGACGCGCCTGGAATTCCTGCTGGGCAAGCAGGCGCCCTACGTGGCGCTGGCCATGCTGAACTTCCTGCTCATGACGCTGCTGGCGGTCACGGTATTCGGGGTTCCCATCACGGGCAGCTTCTCCACCCTGGCGCTGGCCGCGCTGATCTACAGCGTGGTCGCCACCGCCATCGGGCTGCTGGCCTCCACCTTCACCCGCAGCCAGATCGCGGCGCTCTTCTTCACGATGATAGGCACGCTGGTGCCGGCGGTGCAGTTCGCCGGCCTGCTCACGCCCGTGCCCTCGCTGGAAGGCGCGGGCCGGCTCATCGGCCAGGTCTACCCCGCCACCCACATGCTGACCATCAGCCGCGGCGTGTTCAGCAAGGCGCTCGGCCTGGCCGACCTGGGCGCGTCCTTCTGGCCCCTGCTGGCCGCCATTCCGGTGGTGCTGGGCGTTTCCACGCTGCTGCTCAAGAAGCAGGAGGCCTGAAATGCGCCGGCACCTCGCCAACATCTACCGCCTGGGCGTGAAGGAGCTGTGGAGCCTGGCGCGCGACCCGATGATGCTGATCCTCATCGTGGTGTCGTTCACATTCATGATCTACACGGCCGCCACCGCCGTGCCCGAGACGCTGCACCACGCCCCCATCGCCGTCGTGGACGACGACGCCTCGCCGCTGTCCGCACGCATCGTCTCGGCCTTCTACCCGCCTCATTTCACGCCGCCGGTGCTGGTGAGCCCGGCCGAGGCCGACGCCGGCATGGACGCCGGCCGCTATACCTTCTCGCTCAACATTCCGCCGGATTTCCAGCGCGACGTGCTGGCGGGCAGGCGCGCCGAGATCCAGCTCAATGTGGACGCCACCCGCATGAGCCAGGCATTTACCGGCAGCAATTACATCCAGCAGATCGTCAACGACGAGATCAACGAATTCGTCCGGCGCTACCGCGCCGCGTCCGAACCGCCAGTGGACCTGACGGTGCGCATGCGCTTCAACCCCAACCTGACGCAGTCGTGGTTCGGGGCGCTGATGGAGATCATCAACAACGTCACCATCCTCTCCATCATTCTCACCGGGGCGGCGCTGATACGCGAACGCGAGCACGGCACCATCGAGCACCTGCTGGTCATGCCGGTGACGCCCTCGGAGATCATGGTCGCCAAAGTATGGTCCATGGGGCTGGTCGTCCTGGCGGCCGCCGGGCTATCGTTGACCTTCGTGGTGCGCGGCCTGCTCCAGGTGCCGGTGGAAGGATCCGTCGCCCTGTTCCTGGCCGGCGCGGCGCTGCACTTGTACGCCACGACGTCCATGGGCATTTTCCTGGCCACCCTGGCGCGCAGCATGCCGCAGTTCGGCATGCTGCTGGTGCTGGTGCTGCTGCCGCTGCAGATGCTGTCCGGGGGCACCACGCCGCGCGAGAGCATGCCCCGGTTCGTGCAGGACATCATGCTCGCCGCCCCCACCACCCACTTCGTGGAGCTGGGCCAGGCCATACTGTTCCGGGGCGCGGGGCTGGACGTGGCCTGGAAATCGTTTCTCGCCCTGGCGCTGATCGGCGGCATACTGTTTGCATTCTCGCTGGCGCGGTTTCGCAAGACCCTCAGCCAGATGGCCTGAGGCCCGCTGTACCGTCCCGGCGTCCGCCAGCCGCGCCGGACACCGGCAATCGTTGTTCCTTGGTGCACCCTGAAAAAGGACGAATGATGAAAAAGACCTCAGCCCCCGAATCCGCGCCGCAGGGTTATGCGAGCGCAAACGCCGCCTATTGCCAGCGCGTGGCCGATCTGCTCAGGGAAAGCCAGCAGCGCTGGCTGGAACTGGGCCGCAGGATCTACGGCGAAGAAGCGGCGCACAGTCTGGACGCCCTGGCCCCGCTGCGCAAGACCGGAAACTGGCAGGAAATGAACCATGCCGCCGGCGAGGCGGCGCGTCAGCAGTGGCAGCGCCAGCTCGAAGCCAGCCAGGCGCTGACGCATGCGGTGCTGAAGGAGCAGGCGCTGCTGGCCGCGGGGCTGAGCGAAGCCCTGACCACCTGGCTGCGCGACACCGCCGCGGCCGGCCAGGGCCTGGCCGACACGCCGCTGGCCCAGTTCTGGCACACCATGTCCAGCCAGGCCGCCAACGCCTGCGCCGCCATGAGCGAAGCCAGCCAGGCCAGCGAACGCCATCCCCGCCAGGGCTGACCCCGAAACGGCGCGTCAGGTGCGGCCGGCCAGGTGCGGCCGGCGAGGTGCGGCCGGCTGGGGCCGGGCGCCGTGTCGCGCCGCCTGCGCTTCCCGGCGGGCGGAGGCGGCATCGTCACGCAGCGGCACCACCAGCCGGCCGCTGCGGTCAATGGCGCCCCATTTGCCGCCGGCCATCAGCGTGTGCTCGCCGTGGGCGCGCGGCGCGCAGCCCTGGCAGACCACCGCCAGGCCGTCTTCGAACGGCTCCGCCCATTCATACGGCGTGGCCAGCGCCAGGCCGAGCCTGCGATCGTAATAGGCGATGCCGCCGTTCAGCATGCCGCGCGCCAGCCCCGACACGAACTCGTCCGGCCCGTTGTCGTAGGTGAGCACCGGCGCCGAGCGGCCGTCTGGCCGCACCCACCGCCAGCCCTCGCCGGCCAGCGCCACGCCGGCCAGACCCCGGGCATCGAACACGAACCGCCGCAGCACGGCGGGATTCCAGCGCGGGACCCCTTGGACGACAGCCGCGCAGTGCGGCACTTCGGTCAGTTCGTCCGGCGCGGGTCGGACGGCGGCAAGGCAGGCGGTGTCGAAGACCGGCGCGGCGGCGACCGCAAGCGCCGCGGCAAATAGCGAAACAGGCATGCGCGCATTGTAGGGACATGGTTCGCGCCCCGCCATGCGCCGAGCCGCCGCCTCGCCGCCACCGCCCTGCTGTATCGCGCTCGCGGCGCGCCGCCGCCGTCGCACGCGGGCCCGCCTCAGTTGGCGGTAGCGCCGGAATCCTTGACGGCCTTGGCCCAGGACGCCATTTCGCTGGCGATGAACTCGCCGAACCTGGCGCCGCTCAGGCCCGAGGCGCGGGCGCCTTCTTCCATGAGACGCTGCCTCACGGCCGGCGCCGCCAGCGCGCCGGACAGGGCCTGGTTCAGGCGCGCCACGACCGCGTCGGGCGTGCCGGCCGGAGCCACGATGCCGTGCCACGACACGGCCTGGAAGCCCGGCAGGCCGGATTCGGCCATGGTGGGCACGTCCGGCATGGCATCGGAGCGGTCCGGCGAGGTCACGGCCAGCGCGCGCAGCGTGCCGGCCTTCACGTGGGGCAGCACGCCCGGAATCGTGGTGAACATGAAGTCGATCTGCCCGCCGATCAGATCCGTGATGGCGGGGCTGCCGCCCTTGTAAGGCACGTGGGCGAAATGCAGCTTCTCGGCGCTCTTGAACATCTCGCCGGCCAGATGGCCCGGCGTGCCCGCGCCCGCCGAACCCATGTTGGCGCGGCCGCCCTGCTCGCGGACGTAGGCGATCAGGTCGCCGACCGAGGCGGCCTTCACGTTGGGCCCCACCACCAGCACGTTGGGCACGGTGGCCAGCAGCGTGACCGGGGTGAAGTCCTTCGCCGCGTCATACGACAGGCGCGGATAGAGCGAGGGATTGATGCCGTGGGTGCTGGCGGTGGCCAGCAGCAGGGTGTAGCCGTCGGGCGCGGCCGAGGCCACCTGCTTGGCGGCGATGGTGCCGTTGGCTCCGCCCTTGTTCTCCACCACGATGGTCTGCCCCAGGGTCTTGGCGGCTTCGGCCGCCACCGTGCGCGCCAGGATGTCCGAGGTGCCGCCCGCCGAGTGGGGCACCACCAGCGTAATGGGCTTGGACGGAAAATCGGACTGGGCGTGCGCGGCCGGCAGAGCCAGCCCGATACAGGCGGCCAGGGCCGCCCCGGTGAAAAGTCGGGTGCAAGTCATGCGTGTCTCCAGAAAATCGTTATGGCCGCGCGGAACGCGCCAGACGTCCCGCGCGGTGCCGTCGGCCCGTCCTCAGTCGGACCCGAGCTGCAGCTTGTTGGGCTGGCGTTTTTCGATGGCCCACTTCAGCAAGGCCGCGCTGCGGTAGATGCCGTGCGCGAACTTGCCGTAGGGCAGCGTGAGGAACAGCGCCATGACCACGCCCAGGTGCACGGCCAGCAGCAGCGCCATCGCGCCCGTGTCGCGCCCCGCCAGCAGGGCCAGCCCGGTGGCGCTGGTGAGGAACAGCAGCGCGATGAATCCCCGGTCCATGGGTTTCTGGGCCGCGTCGCCCTGCAGCGGATGGCGCCGCAGGTTGAGCCACAGCAGGCCCGCCGGACCGATCAGCAGGCCGATGCCGCCCGCCGTGCCCAGCAGCACCGGCGCGCTCAGGAACGGATACGGCGCCTCCTCGCCCAGCAGGTAGTGGTAGAGCGTGGCCACGCAGGTGGCGGCAAAGCACAGCATGAAGCCGTAGAACGTGAAATGGTGGAAACGGCGCCGCCATGGCGTGAAGGCGTCGTCCACGTTGTTGCAGCCCTTGCCGTGCCCGCCGTCCAGGTAGCGCAGGCGCAGCGCATCATGGGCGGCCTCGGCCACGGCCGCGCCGCTGGCCTCGCCCGGACTCACGTTGCGCCAGAAACGCGCCACGCCCGCCGCCAGCGCCAGGATGGCGAAGCAGAACACCAGGCCGAACATCAGCGCCAGCAGGTTGTGCGGAAAGATCGCGTAGAAGTTGCCCGCCAGCGGCTCGTGGAAAAGCCCGCCGCCCAGGCCCGCGGCCAGCGCCAGGAAGAAGGCCAGCCCCGCGGCCGTGGCCAGCGACAGCGCCAGGCCGTTGCGCTTGTACAGCGCGCCCAGCGCAGGCGGCCACGCATAGTCGGTGTAGGTCTGCAGCCGCACCTTGGCCATGGCCTGCGGCACGTTCACGCCGAACTCGTGCGGCGGCGCGTACTGGCAGGCGTGCAGACAGGCGCCGCAGTTGTGGCACAGGTTCGCCAGGTAATTGATGTCGGCCTTGCCGAACTCCAGCCGGCGGGTCATGGCGGGAAACACCGCGCAGAACCCCTCGCAGTAGCGGCAGGCGTTGCAGATCTGCATGACGCGCGCGACTTCGCCTTCCTCGGCGCTCAGCTCGGCGGCCTGCGGCCGCGCCGCCCTGTCGTGCCACCGCACGGGCTGTTCGGCCACGGCCTGCGCGCGGGATTCCAGAGCCTGCGCCTCGCGCGCCAGGGCCTCAAGCTGCTTCATGCTGCACTCCCGAAAGACGGCGGGCGGCGGCCGCGGCGCGGGTGCCGGCGATGCGGCCGAAGGCGGTGCCGATGGACATGCCCACCCCCGCCGTGTATCCCTTGCCCAGCACGTTGCCGGCCATCATTTCGCCCGCGACGAAGAGGTTGTCGCTGGGCTGATCGTTGAAACGGACCGCGGCGGTTTCATCCACCTTCAGGCCCAGATAGGTGAACGTGATGCCCGGGCGCAGCGCATAGCCGAAGAAAGGCGCTGTGTCGATAGGGCGCGCCCAGTGCGTCTTGGCCGGCGAGATGCCCTCGGTATGGCAGTCGTCCAGCGCGGTGTGGTCGAACTTGCCGACGCGGCATGCCTGGTTGTATTGCTCGATAGTGCGCACGAAGGCGGACTCGTCCAGCCCGAGCTGGCGCGCCAGCCCGGGCAGCGTATCGGCCCGCGCGCCCGGAAACACCGGCGGCATGAAGCGGCCCACAGCCTTGGCGTCGATGATGGAATAGGCGATCTGCCCCGGCTGCATCGCCGTCAGGCGACCCCAGATGGCATAGCGCTTGGGCCAGAAGTCTTCGCCCTCGTCGTAGAATCGCCGGGCGTCGCGGTTGACCACCACGCCCAGCGACACGCAGTCGATGCGCGTACAGATGCCGCCATCGTACAGCGGCGCGCGCGCGTCGATGGCCACGCAGTGCGACTGCGACGGATCGCCGATGGCGTCCGCCCCCGCCTCCAGCATGAACTTCAGCAGCACGCCCATGTTGTAGCGCGTGCCGCGGATGAGGAAATTGTCGGCCGGCCATTCGCCGCGCTCATTCTGGCCCCAGGCCTCGCGCAGCCATTCGCGGTTGGACTCGAAACCGCCGGCGGCCAGCACGCAGGCGCGCGCCTCGATGCGCTCGTCGCCGATGCGCGCGGCCACGAAGCGGCCGCCGTCGAGCTCCAGCGAGTCTACCGGCGCGTTGTAGCGGATGCGCACGCCCAGCGCCTCGGCGCTGCGGTAATAGGCATTGACCAGCGCCTTGCCGCCGCCCATGAAGAAGGCGTTGGTGCGCGCCACGTGCAGCGCACCCGACAGCGGCGGCTGGAAATTGACGCCGTGCCGGCGCATCCAGTCGCGACAGGTCGACGACTCGCGGATCACCAGGCGCGCCAGCTTTTCGTTGGTGAGCCCGCCCGTCACCTTGAGCAGGTCCTGCCAGTACTCCTCCTCGGGATAGGCGTCCACCAGTACGTCCTGCGGCGCGTCGTGCATGCAGCGCAGGTTGCGGGTGTGCTGCGAATTCCCGCCTCGCCACTCCTTGGGCGCGGCTTCCAGCAGCAGCACGCTGGCGCCCGCCTCGCGGGCCATGAGCGCCGCGCAAAGAGCGGCGTTGCCGCCGCCGATGACCAGTACGTCTACCATGCCTGTGATTCCCTATTCGAGACAGGCACTGTAGCGAGCGGGCCGGCGCCGCGATATCAGCGGGCCGTCAACGGGTCTTCATGATTCGTGAAGAGCGGTCACCGCCCAGCGGCCCTCCCGGGCCAGCCCGCGCGACACGTCGGCCAGCACCAGCCGGGCGGCCAGCGCCGCCGGCGACAGCTCCTCGTCGGAAAGGCTCACCAGCAGGTTGGAGCGGAACAGTTGCTCGTCGTCGATGCGCACCATGCGGATCTGGCCCGGATGCAGCCGCGCCACGGCCGAGCCGGGCTGGATGGTGGCGGCGCAGCCCAGTTGCACCACGTCCATCAGCAGGGGCAGGCCGTCCACCTCGGCCACGACCTTCGGCGCCTGCCCCAGCCGCGCATAGGCGCCATTGACCAGCGTGCGCAGGCCGTGCCGGGCGCTGGGCAGCACCAGGGGCAGGTCGGCCAGGTCCGCCAGCGCGGCGCGCTCGCCCGGCGGCAGGCCGGGCATGTCGGGCCGGGCACAGAGAAACAGCGGTTCGTCCAGCAGGGGCATGATGCTCCAGCGGCGGGCCGACTCGGCGTGGAACACCACGGCCAGGTCCAGCAGGCGGCCGTTGAGCATGTCGCTCAGGTGCCCCGACAGCGCCTCCACCAGGTGCAGGCGGATATCGGGATAGCGCGCGTTCATGGCCTGCGCGTAGGGCGCGCCCAGGATGGCCGCCGTGGTCGAAGGCAAGCCCACGCTCACGTGCCCGGCCAGGCGCGCCTGCTGGGCCGCCTGCACCGCATCGTCGGCGTGGCGCAGCGCAAGCTGCGCCTGCCGGAAGAAAGCCAGCCCCGCGTCGGTGGGCACCACGCCGCTGGCGCTGCGCTGCAGCAACCGCGTTGAAAGCTCTCCTTCCAGCCGGCTGATCTGCTGGCTGAGCGCGGACGTCACCATGCCCAGCGACATGGCGGCGCGGCCGATGCTGCCCGCCTCGACGACGCGCACAAAATAACGTAGCTGGCGTAATTCCATGACGGCCCCGCACCCGGAGTGATACCCGGCTCCGATTGTAGGGCCGGCCCGGCTTCAGTACCGCGCGTCCTTGGGCTTCTTGCCGTTGGGCCAGTCCTTCTCCTTGCCCGGGAAGTCCGGCCGCGGCATGTGGGTGAAGAACTCGGCGATGTCCACCGCGTCCTGGTCAGACAGCGTGCCGTCGCGGCCCTCGCCCCAGCGGCCATGCGTGGCCACGCCCATGGGCATGTTGTTGCGGATGAAGGCCGCGGCCTTGTATGTGCGCGCCAGGCCCGCCCCGATGTTGAACGACTCGTCGCCCCACAGCGGCGGAAACACGACGTTGCCGGCGCCGTCCTTCTTGCCCTCGCCGTTGGCGCCATGACAAGACGCGCACTGCGCCGCATAGAGCGTCTTGCCGCGCGCCGGGTCGGGCACGATGCCCGTATCGATGGGCCAGGCATTCTTGATCCGGACCTGGGCGCCGTGGGGCACATCCTGCGCCAGCCACTTCATATAGGCGATCATGGCCTGCATTTCCCCGGAATCCCTGGCCAGCGGCTTGCCGTTCATCGACCTCATGAAACAGCCGTTGATGCGGTCTTCCAGGCTCACCACCCTGTCCGCCCGCGGGTTGTATTGCGGAAACGCGTTGTAGGTGTTGATGTAGGGCGCGCCCAGCGGCTTCTTGCCCTGCTGCACGTGACAGCTGTTGCAGTTCATGCTGGCCCCGGTGTTCTGCGGCAGCAGGCGGCGCGTCTCGTTCAGCAAGCGCTGGCCGTACCGGATCTGGTCCGCGTTGGGCTCCCTGTCGATCTCCGTGTCGGCGGGAATGGCGTAGGCCGGCAGCGGCTTGCCGTCCTTGTCCAGCACGGGATACGTCTGCGGCGCAGAGCCGCCCGGCGCGGCCAGGGCCGTCAAGACGCCGGCAGCCCCCAGCGCGGCCAGCGCCGCTCCGATCTTCTTCTTGCTCATTGCGCGCCTCCCGCGACGATGTTGGGCTGCTTGCCAGCCAGGAAGGCGCGGATATGCGCCACGTCGGATTCGGCCACGGCCGGCGCCTGGTTGGTCCAGGCGGTGCGGATGAAATTGATCACATCGGCGATATCGCGGTCGCTCAGCCGCCGGAAGCCGGGCATGGCGAACGCCATGGCGTCCTGGCCGCTGGACGGCATCCGTCCGCCTTCCAGCGTGATCTGGATGATGGACTGCGCGTTCTGCGCGTATACCGCCGAGTTGCCCGCCAGCGCCGGGAAAATGCGTGGCATGCCCTGGCCGTCGGCCCGGTGACAGGCCGCACATTGCTCCATATAGATGACCGCGCCGCGCGAGTCGTAGCGGCCCTCCCGCAGCATGGCCGTGGTGGCGTCCTGCTTGGGCGGGAACGCCGGCAGCTTGCCCTGCGCCGGCGGCAACTGCTTCAGGTAGGCCGCCACCGCCGCAATGTCGCCGTCGGTGAAATGGCGCGTGCTGTGCTCGACCACGTCGGCCATCGCCCCGAAAGCCGCCACCTTGTCGGTGCGCCCCGTCTTCAGGAACATGCCGATTTCGCCCTCACTCCACGACTGCAGCCCCTGAGCCTCGCCCCGCAGGCTCTTGGCGCGCCAGCCGTCGATGACCGCGCCGCTCAGGAACGCGTCGCCGTCGGCCAGCGACAGCGCCTTTTCCTGGTAGGCCAGCCCGCGCGGCGTATGACAGGCGCCGCAATGGCCGGGGCCTTCCACCAGGTACGCGCCGCGCGCCACCCGCTCGTCCGCCCCGGACGGCGCCGCGAAGCCGCGCTTGGGCGCGAACAGGGCCTGCCACCAGGCCATGGGCCAGCGCATGTTGAGCGGCCAGGGAATCGTGGAGCCGGCGCTGGGCTGCGCCTCAGGCTGCACCCGCGTCATGAAATAGGCGTACAGCGCGCGCACGTCCTCGTCCGGCATGATGGCGTACGAGGGATAGGGCATGGCCGGATACAGCGGCGTGCCGTCCTTGCGGATGCCGTACTGCACGGCATTCTTGAAATCCGCGTAGGCGTAGGAGCCGATGCCCGCCGTCTTGTCGGGCGTGATATTGGACGAATAAATCGTGCCCACCGGCGTCTGCATCGCCAGCCCGCCGGCAAAAGGCTTGCCGCCGGGCGCGCTGTGACAGGCCACGCAATCGCCCGTGCGGGCGATATAGGCGCCAGCCTCGGCCAGGCTGCGATCCGCCAGATCGACCCCGGCCGCGTCCGTCTTGCGCGCCGACGTCAGCACGTGCGCCCCGCCCACGGCGCCCGCCGCCAGCACGGCCAGCGCCGCCACCGCCTTGATCCCGAACTTCTTCATATTCCCTCCGAGTGCGCTGGACGGCGTGCACGTCGGGGTATTCGCGCATCGGGGTCCAGCTCTGGAGGAAATCTTAGTTCTATAAGTAATAAGCTAATTACTTGAGGAAATATTTATTCGACCCCTTTTTGATCCGGCTCAAAAAAGGGGCCGGTTCGTGGCCCGGCCGGCGCGCCGGTGCCGGCGGCGCGGCTCAGCCCGGAATGCCCAGGCCCCGCTGCACCGCCGGCCGGGCCACGAACGCCGCCAGCACGCGCGCCACGTTGCGGAACCTGTCGAACGCCACCAGCTCGCCCGCGCCGTAGTAGCCCACCAAGTTGCGCACCCAGGGAAAGATCGCGATGTCGGCAATGGTGTATTCCTTGCCCATGACCCAGTCGCGCCCTTCCAGGCGCTGCTCCAGCACGCCCAGAAGGCGGCGGGCCTCGGCCGCGTAGCGGTCGCGCGGGCGCTTGTCTTCGTAGTCCTTGCCCGCGAATTTGTGGAAAAAGCCCACCTGCCCGAACATGGGCCCGATGCCTCCCATCTGGAACATCAGCCACTGCAGCGTTTCGTAGCGTCCGGCCGTGCCGGCCGGCAGGAGCTGCCCGCGCTTGCCGGCCAGATACAGGAGAATGGCTCCCGACTCGAACAGCCCGAACGGCTTGCCGTCCGGCCCGTCGGGATCCAGGATGGCGGGAATCTTGTTGTTGGGGCTGAGCGACAGGAATTCCGGCGAGAACTGGTCTTGGGCGTCGAACGAAACGCGGTGCGCCTCATAGGGCAGGCCGGTTTCCTCCAGCATGATCGACACTTTCACCCCGTTGGGCGTGGGCAGCGAATAGAGCTGGATGCGGTCGGGATGCCGCGCCGGCCATTTTCGGGTGACGGCAAAGGAATCGAGTGCGCTCATGCAAGGGCTCCTGGTTGGGGTGGCGCCCACTGTAGCGCAAGGCGGCGGGCGCGGAAACGGCGGGGGTACGGCGTCCGCGCGCGCCCTGCGCCTAGCGCTATCATGGCCTCACGCCCCCGCCCCAGGAGACTGTCATGCATCGCGCCCTACCCTGGCTGGCCGCCCTGGCCGCCGCCCTGCTCACCGCCTGTTCCGGCCCCGGCGGGCCGCCGCATCCCGGGGCGGTCAACCCCTACAGCAGCGGCGGGTTCCACGACGCCGGCCCCAATTACCCCGATACGGGCATCTGAGCGCCCGGCTTGCGGCCCGCCGCGTTCCGGACTAAATTGTTGACAATCAGTGAATTCCAAGCCGAAATAATCGGCAAAACGCAGTAAAACTCACAAGATTGTCAACACCATGAGCAAAGTGCTCACGCTGCCCGACCCGGCGGGCGACGCCGAGACGCTGTCCGACCAGCTTTTCCGCAAGCTGCAGTCGGCCATCGTCAAGGGTGAGATCGCGCCGGGCAGCAAGATTTCCGAGCCCGAGCTGGCGCGCGCCTACGGCGTGAGCCGGGGGCCGCTGCGCGAAGCGCTGCACCGGCTCGAGGGGCAGAAGCTGCTCGTGCGCGTGCCGCACGTGGGCGCGCGCGTGGTGTCGCTGAGCCAGCAGGAGCTGTGCGAGCTCTACGAAATACGCGAATCCCTGGAGGGCATGGCCTGCCGCCTGGCGGCCGAGCGCATGCACGCGCAAGACGTGCAAGAGCTGCGCCGCGTGCTCGAGGCGCACGAGCGCGACGAGGCGTTCCAGGCGGGCCGCGGCTATTACCAGCAGGAGGGAGACTACGATTTTCACTACCGCATCGTTAAGGGCAGCGGCAACCAGATGCTGTTTCGCATGCTGTGCGACGAGCTCTACCAGCTCGCGCGCATGTACCGCATCCAGTACTCCAACACGCCGAACCGCCCGCGCCAGTCGTACGCGGAACACCACCGCATCCTGGACGCCATCGCCGACGGCGACGGCGAGCTGGCCGAAATCCTGATGCGCCGGCACATCCGCGCATCCCGTCTCAACATCGAACAGCAGATCGCGCAAGGCAAGCTGCAAAAGAGCGAAGCATGAACCATTCCTACCGCAAGCCCCTGCCGGGCACCCGCCTGGATTATTTCGACGCCCGCGCCGCCGTGGAAGCCATCGCCCCGGGCGCCTACGACGAACTGCCCTACACCTCGCGCGTGCTCGCCGAAAACCTGGTGCGCCGCTGCGAGCCCGCGCTGCTCAACGACGCCCTCCGGCAGCTCATCGAACGGCGCCGCGACCTGGATTTTCCGTGGTACCCGGCGCGCGTGGTCTGTCATGACATCCTGGGCCAGACGGCGCTGGTGGACCTGGCGGGCCTGCGCGACGCCATCGCCGAAAAAGGCGGCGACCCGGCCAAGGTGAACCCGGTGGTGCCGGTGCAGCTCATCGTGGACCACTCGCTGGCCGTGGAGTACGGCGGCTACGATCCCGACGCCTTCGCCAAGAACCGCGCGGTGGAAGACCGGCGCAACGAAGACCGCTTCCATTTCATCGACTGGACCAAGCAGGCGTTCCGCAACATCGACGTGGTGCCGCCGGGCAACGGCATCATGCACCAGATCAACCTGGAGCGCATGTCGCCGGTGATCCATGCGCAGGACGGCGTGGCCTACCCCGACACCCTGGTGGGCACCGACAGCCACACGCCGCACGTGGACGCGCTGGGCGTGATCGCCGTCGGCGTGGGCGGCCTGGAGGCCGAGAACGTCATGCTGGGCCGCGCCTCCTGGATGCGCCTGCCCGACATCGTGGGGGTAGAACTCTCCGGCCGTCCGCAGCCCGGCATTACCGCCACCGACGTCGTGCTCACGCTCACCGAGTTCCTGCGCAAGGAGAAAGTGGTGGGCGCCTACCTGGAGTTCTACGGCGAGGGCGCGGCCGCGCTCACGCTGGGCGACCGCGCCACCATTTCCAACATGGCCCCGGAGTACGGCGCCACGGCCGCCATGTTCGCCATCGACGGGCAAACCATCGACTACCTGCGCCTGACGGGCCGCGAGGAAGAACAGGTGGCGCTGGTGGAAACCTATGCCAAGACCGCCGGCCTGTGGGCCGATACGCTGAAGAACGCCCGCTACGAGCGCGTGCTGCGTTTCGACCTCTCCACGGTGGTGCGCACGCTGGCCGGCCCCTCCAACCCGCATCGCCGCCTGCCGGTTTCCGACCTGGCCGAGCGCGGCATTGCCGGCAAGGTGGCAAACACGCCGGGCCAGATGCCGGACGGCGCGGTCATCATCGCGGCCATCACGAGCTGCACCAACACCAGCAATCCACGCAACGTGATCGCCGCGGGCCTGCTGGCGCGCAACGCCAACCGCGCGGGCCTGGCGCGCAAGCCCTGGGTGAAAAGCTCGCTCGCGCCCGGCTCCAAGGCGGTGGCCCTGTACCTGGACGAAGCCGGCCTTACGCCCGAGCTCGAAAAACTGGGCTTCGGCGTGGTGGCCTTCGCCTGTACCACCTGCAATGGCATGTCGGGTGCGCTCGACCCGAAGATCCAGCAGGAAATCATCGACCGCGACCTCTACGCCACCGCCGTGCTGTCGGGCAACCGCAATTTCGACGGCCGCATCCACCCGTACGCGAAGCAGGCCTTCCTGGCCTCGCCGCCGCTGGTGGTGGCCTACGCCATCGCCGGCACCATCCGCTTCGACATCGAGCGCGACGTGCTGGGCGTGGACGCGGAAGGCCGCGAGATCCGCCTGAAAGACATCTGGCCCAGCGACGAGGAAATCGACGCGGTGGTGCGCAGCGCCGTCAAGCCCGAGCAGTTCCGCAAGGTGTACGCCCCCATGTTCGGCATCCAGGACGAGCGCAAGACGGCCGTGAGTCCGCTGTACCCCTGGCGCCCCCAGAGCACCTACATCCGCCGCCCGCCATACTGGGAAGGCGCGCTGGCGGGCGAGCGCACGCTGCGCGGCATGCGGCCGCTGGCGGTGCTGGGCGACAACATCACCACCGATCACCTCTCGCCGTCCAACGCCATCCTGGCCGACAGCGCGGCGGGCGAGTACCTGGCGAAGATGGGCCTGCCCGAGGAGGACTTCAACTCCTACGCCACCCACCGCGGCGACCACCTCACGGCCCAGCGCGCCACCTTCGCCAACCCCAAGCTCTACAACGAGATGGTGAAAAACGCCGACGGCACCGTCAGGCAGGGATCGCTGGCCCGCGTGGAGCCCGAGGGCAAGGTGATGCGCATGTGGGAAGCCATCGAAACCTACATGGAGCGCAAGCAGCCGCTCATCATCGTGGCCGGCGCCGACTACGGCCAGGGCTCTTCGCGCGACTGGGCGGCCAAGGGCGTGCGCCTGGCGGGAGTGGAAGCCATCGTGGCCGAGGGCTTCGAACGCATCCACCGCACCAACCTGATCGGCATGGGCGTGCTGCCGCTGGAGTTCAAGCCCGGCACGAACCGCAAGACGCTGGCGCTGGACGGCACCGAAACCTATGACGTGGTGGGCACGCGCGAACCGCGCGCCGACCTCACGCTGGTCGTCCACCGCCGCGACGGCCGCACCGAAGCGGTGCCGGTCACCTGCCGGCTGGACACGGCCGAGGAGGTTTCCATCTACGAAGCGGGCGGCGTGCTGCAACGCTTCGCCCAGGACTTCCTGGAGGCCGAATCCGCCGCCGGCGCGCAAAAGGCCGGTTGACGCCCGGCAACGACGGCGGGCGCAGGCCCGCCTTTCCCGTAACCCTAGACACCAGGACTGCGCCATGGCACACGCCCCCCAGATCCGTATTCCCGCCACCTACATGCGCGGCGGCACCAGCAAAGGCGTTTTCTTCAAGCTGGACGACCTGCCCGAATCCGCCCGCGTGCCCGGCCCGGCTCGCGACGCCCTGCTGCTGCGCGTGATCGGCAGCCCCGATCCGTACGGCAAACAGATCGACGGCATGGGCGCGGCCACCTCCAGCACCAGCAAGACCGTCATTCTGTCGCGCAGCGCCCGCCCGGACCACGACGTGGACTATCTCTTCGGCCAGGTCTCGATCGACCAGCCGTTCGTGGACTGGAGCGGTAACTGCGGCAACCTCTCGGCGGCCGTGGGGCCGTTCGCCATCGCCAACGGGCTGGTGGACGCCAGCCGCGTGCCGGCCGACGGCGTGGCCGTGGTGCGCATCTGGCAGGCCAACATCGGCAAGACCATCATCGCGCACGTACCCATGACGAACGGCGCGGTGCAGGAAACCGGCGACTTCGAGCTGGACGGCGTGACCTTCCCCGCGGCCGAGGTGCGGCTGGAATTCATGGACCCGGCGGAAGACGGCGACGGCGGGTCCATGTTTCCCACCGGCAACGTGGTGGACGAGCTGGAGGTGCCCGGCGTGGGCACGTTCAAGGCCACCATGATCAATTCCGGCATTCCCACCATCTTCCTGGACGCCGAGGCGCTGGGCTACAAGGGAACCGAGCTGCAGGACGATATCAATGGCGATGCCGCCGCCCTGGCGCGCTTCGAGACCATACGCGCGCACGGCGCGCTGCGCATGGGACTCATCGGCAAGCTGGAAGAAGCCGCCGCGCGCCAGCACACGCCCAAGGTGGCGTTCGTGGCGCCGCCGCGCGAGTACGTGGCCTCCAGCGGCAAGCGCATCGCCCGGTCGGACGTGGACGTGCTGGTGCGTGCGCTGTCCATGGGCAAGCTGCACCACGCGATGATGGGCACGGCCTCGGTGGCCATCGCCACGGCGGCGGCCGTGCCGGGCACCCTGGTCAACCTGGCCGCCGGCGGCGGCGAGCGCGACACCGTGTGCTTCGGCCATCCCTCGGGCACGCTGCGCGTGGGCGCCAAGGCCGAGCAGGTGAACGGCGAGTGGAAAGTCACCAAGGCCATCATGAGCCGCAGCGCCCGAGTGCTCATGGACGGCCGCGTGCACGTGCCGCGCGCGGGCTTCTGAATCGCGCCGCGGGCGGCGCGCCGCCCGCGGCTATTTGTAGTACACGTCGACGACCACCGTCGCGGAAAACGGTCCCGGTTCGCGGCGTTCGGCCATCCACTTCAGGTGTGTATCGATGCGCGCGGCCGTGCGTGCGTCCTTGCCGGGCGGCAGCAACCGGATTTCTTTGCCCCAAGGTATGGGTAAGCCATTCTCGCCGTACAGAAAAATGCCGACGGACTGGTTCTGGGCAGGGAGCAGCGCGTGATCCGCCAATACCGATCCCTTGGTGACGTTCATGACGGCGGATATCCCGGCCTGCAGCGAGCACTTCCTGTCCACCGTAACAAAAAAGGACCGCTCCGAGATGACGCCGCCTGTGGGGGCAGTGGACATGGAAATCGAGCCGAAGTCGATCACGCTCGGCGTTACGCTGGCCGCGGGCTGGCAATAGGCATAGCGCACCTTTTCCAGCCCTGTAAGAACGAGCTTGTAGGAAGAATTGTTAGGAGTGGGAAGCCCATTCTTGTCGCCGATGCTCATCGCGTCGGCGGCGGTGGCCGCGGCCAGCGGCCCCGACAGGCGGGAGGTGTCCCATGGACTCTGCTTCTTGAACAGAAACAGACTATAGGAAATCTGGAAGACCGTCTTGCGGCCTGAGCAACTAATAAAGAAGCAGGACGACGTCTTTCCGATCGACTTGCGGCAGTACGGGGCGATGACGGGGCAGGGTTCGTCGGTTCCATTCATGCGAATGCCCAGTCCGAGCCCCGGGCTGAAGTGGGTATCGTCGGTGGCGCCCGGATACAGGTATATATAGACATCCTCGCCCCAACCCCAGTGGTTGTGATAGCAGACCAGGGTGAGGTTGATGGTGGGAGAGCGCCACAACACCGTGCCCTCGCGCGCGTTGTTGTCCACCAGGATGACCGGGCCGTCGACGACCATGGACTCGTGGAGAGTCAACGGATCCTTGTAGCACCTGAAAGCAGCGTGGCTGTCTGCGGCAAACAGCGTGGCGGCGAAAAAGAACGAAACCAGCCAGCCTCTCATCGAGTTCCTCCCTGAGGAAGGCTATTGCCGCCGGGTCTTGCAGTGATTCTTCTTTGCATCGCTTGCTACTTGTAGTACACGCTGATTACGGCGGCGGCATGGAACGGGCCCGTCGTGGGCTTTTCCGTCAGCCATTTCGGCCGGACCCTGAAGCCGGCGGTGAAGTACACGTTTTCCGTGGGCGGCATCACGGTGAACTCCTCGTTGAACGGCACGGGAGACTTGCCGTCGGCGGCGTAGATGGAGATGCCCAGCGAGGCGTTATGGTCGGGAACCAGCGTGTACTGGTCCAGCAACCTGCCATTGGTCGGCACGATGATGGCCGACAGCCCGTAATAGCTGATGCAGTTCTTGCCGACGATGATGTAGAAGGACTTCTCGGCGATGGGATCGCCGACGCGCGCGCCGCTCATGGGAAGCGGCCCGAAATCGAGCACGGAGGGATACAGCGCTATTTTGGCCAGGCAGCCCACGTAACGCATGCGGTTCAGCCCCGTGACCGTCATGCGGAAGTTCTTGCCCGGACGCTCGTTGATGCCCCCCTCGCCGTCGATCTGGAAGGCGTCGTACTGGGAAAGCCCCGCCAGCACGCCCTCTTTGTGTGCGCTTTGCTCCGGTGTGGATTTCTTGGCGATGAAGAAGTTGTACGCAATCGAGAAACGGGTCTTGAAGTTGGTGCACAAGACGGCGCAAGGCTCGGTCTCGCCGATTTCCATGCGGCACCGCTCCAGGCTGCTGCATGTGTAGTCGACACCCTTCAGGTTGACGCCGAACTCGATGTCGGGCCCCAGCTGGGTCATGCCCTGGTCGGTGGGGCTGAGATAGATGAAGACCTTCTCGCCTTGGCTTATCCAATTTTCCTGCTTGCATTCGACGATCATGTGGTAATTGGGCGAGCGCCATAGCACCGTGCCCCTTGCTTCGTCGTTGGGCACGGCGATGGTGGTGCGGATGTCGACCGAATCCTTGGAAAGGCCGCCCTCCTTGAGACAAATGACGGCAAAGCCGGCTTTCGAAAAGCACAGCAAGGCGACGAGCAGAATCGACTGAAGGAGTTTCACTTTTTCCTCGATATGCCGCGGATGACCGTGGGCCGGGAAGCGCGGAAGACGGGCGGCGCGACGGCTGGATATTTCGCCGCCGGGGAACTCCGCCCGGGGCAACCCGATGCGGCGCCGGCACAGGATTGGGAATCATAAGAAGAGCGCAGGCGCCGCCACCATAGGATGAGACTGACAAGTGCGTAGGAAAAAACTCAAGCTTGTGCAGGTCGCTGCGTCCGCGGCCCGGCCCGGCGCCCGCGCGAGTTGCTCCAGGGCCGGAAAATGGATCAGTTTCTTATTGGTATTTTCCCCTAGAGACGGACGGTCCTCCGGCGCGCTCTTCTCGCCATTCCTCTATGAAAGCGGAAAATACATTAGCAATCCTAATGAATTTCAATGCAACTCTAATTTGAATCGCGCGGTCCGGCTCTTTAAGGTGGGCGCCTGTTTCCCACAAAAGACACGGAGCCCATACGCCATGCAGCAAGCCAACCCGGGATCGGCCCAGATCCGCGCCGCCATCGACCAGATCAAGGGGCTGTTCGAGCGCGGCGGAGAAAACCGCGACACCCTGGCCCAGGTCCTGGACAAACTGGTCGGCCTGGCCGCCCACAAAGACTGGTGGAGCGCCGAGCGCTACCCCGCGCCCGAGCAGGGGGAACTGCAGGCCCGCTACCTGATCCAGGAAGACGAAGACAAGTCCTATGCGCTGTACCTGAACGTCATGCGCCCGGGCAAGAAGATCGTGCCGCACAACCACACAACCTGGGCCTGCATCGCCGCGGTCGAAGGCGTGGAACTCAACTACACCTACGACCGCAAGGACGACGGCAGCGAGCCGGGCCGCGCCACGCTGGAGCAGACCGGAACCGTGGTCGTCGAACCCGGCGCCGGCATCGCTCTCATGCCCGACGACATCCACGCCGTGCACATCGAGGGCCAGGACGTCATCCGCCACCTGCACATGTACGGCCGTGCGCTGGAAACGCTGGACCGCCGCATCGCTTTCGATCTCGAAAAAGGCACCTGCCAGCAGATGGCCATCGGCGTGCAGACCCGCAAATGAGACGCGACATGGCCAAGGACCAGCACGCGCCGCAAGGCGCCTACGAAACCCGGCTGCTGCGCAGCGGCCGGCCCCACCAGGGCTGGGTGAACACGCCGGTAACGCGGGCCAGCACCTATGTGTTCGACAGCGTGGCGCAGTGGCGCGAGACGCGCCAGCGCCGCGGCCAGGAGCGCCTGCGTTCCTACGGCGCGCGCGGCACCGACAGCACCTATGCGCTGGAAGACGCGCTGGTCGAGCTGGAAGGCGGCTACCGCGCCAAGGTGTTCCCGACCGGGCTGGCGGCCATCGCCATGGTGTTTCTCGCCTACCTGAAGGCGGGCGACCACGTGCTCATGACCGACGGCGTGTACGAACCGGCGCGCGCGCTGTGCGCGCAGAGCCTGGCGCGCCTGGGTATCGAGCACAGCTACTACCAGCCCGATGGCTCCGACCTGGCGGAGAAGATCCGGCCCAACACGCGCATGATCTATGCCGAAAACCCCAGCTCGCTCGTCTACGAGATGATGGACCTGCGCGCGGTGTCGGCCCTGGCCCGGAAGCATGGCTGCCTGCTGGCGGTGGACAACACCTGGGGCTCGGGCTTCCTGCACCAGCCGCTGGCGCTGGGCGCCGACATCTCCATCATCGCGGCCACCAAGTACCTGAGCGGCCACGCCGACGTCATGATGGGCACGGTGGTCACGACCCGCGAGGCGTGGCCGGAACTGGAAACCGCGCAGGTCAATTACGGCCAGACCGTGGGCGCGGACGACGCCTACCTGCTGCTGCGCGGCCTGCGCACCCTGCCCGTGCGCCTGCGCGCCCACCAGGCGCACATGCTCGAAGTGGCGGGCTGGCTGCAGCGGCACCCGCGCGTGGCCCGTGTCTATGCCGCCGCCTGCGCCGAAGGCGCGCAGCGCGAGATCTTCGAGCGCGACTTCCGCGGCAGCAACGGCCTGGTGTCGGTGGAGTTCGCGCCCGAGGTCGGCCCCGAGCGCATGGAAGCCATGATCGACGCGCTGGCGCTGTTCGGCATCGGGGCCTCGTGGGGCGGCTACGAGAGCCTGGTCGTGCCCATGAACATGGCTTCCGCGCGCAGCCTGTCGTCCTGGAGCGGGCGCGGTCCGATGTGCCGTTTCCATATCGGCCTGGAAGACCCGGCCGACCTCATCGCCGACCTGCAACAGGCGTTCGACGCCCACCTTTCGTAGTCCTCCGCGCCGGCGCGGCCGGCGCTTCTTCCTGTTGAACCCATGGCAATCACACCCTCGATCCGCGCGCGCGTAGGCGCCGCCACGCTCAAAGACTGGCTGCACGACGGCCACGAGATCGCCCTGCTGGACGTGCGCGAGCATGGCCAGTATGGCGAGTCCCACCTTTTCTATGCCGTCAACGCGCCGTACAGCCAGCTCGAATTCGAAACGCTGCGCCTGGTGCCGCGCAAGACGACCCGCGTCGTGGTCTACGACCAGGCCAACGGCGTGGCGGAACCGGCGGCCGAGGCGCTGCGCGCCCTCGGTTATACCCAGGTCAGCGTGCTGGATGGCGGCGTCGACGCCTGGCGCGGCCAGGGCTATGCCCTCTTCGCCGGCGTCAACCTGCCGAGCAAAACCTTCGGCGAGCTGGCCGAACACGTCTTCCACACGCCCGCCATCACGGCCGAGGAACTGAGCCGGCGCCTGGCCGCCCGGGACAACCTGGTGGTGCTGGACGGCCGGCCGTTCGCCGAATACCAGAAGATGAGCATCCCCACGGCCACCTGCTGCCCCAACGGCGAGCTGGCGCTGCGGGTGGACGAGCTGGTGCCCGACGAGAACACCACCATCGTGATCAACTGCGCCGGCCGCACCCGCAGCATCATCGGCGCGCAGACGCTCATCAACCTGGGCGTGAAGAACCCGGTGTACGCCCTGGAAAACGGCACCCAGGGCTGGTACCTCAAGGACCTGCCGCTGGACCACGGCCAGTCGCGCCGGCATGGCATGGAAACCTCGCAGGCGGCGCTGGCGCGCGCCAGGGAGCGCGCCCAGGCGCTGGCGGCGCGCTACGGCGTTGCCGCTATCGACCCCGCCGCCCTGGCCGCCATGCGGGCCGACGGCGCGCGCACGACCTACGTCTTCGACGTGCGCACGCCGGAGGAATATCAGGCAGGCACCTACCCCGGCGCCGCCAGCGCGCCCGGCGGCCAGCTCATCCAGGCCACCGACCAGTATGTGGGCACGCGCGGCGCCCGGCTGGTGCTGGTCGACGGCGAGGGCGTGCGCGCCCCCACGGTGGCCAGCTGGCTGCGCCAGATGGGCTGGGAAGTCCACGTGCTGGAGGCCGCCGCGCTGGACGCGCCTCCGCCGCCTCCGCCGGCCGTGGAAAGCCGGTTGGCGCGCATCGACAGCGCGCAGGCCCGCGCGCTGCTGGAAGAGGGCGCCGCCTTCGTCGACCTGCGCCCCAGCATGGCCTACCGCAAGGCGCACATCGCCGGCGCGCGCTGGGCCATACGCGGCAAACCCGCCGCTGCCGACCGTCAGACCGTGCTCGTCGCCGAGGATCCGCGCGTGGCCGAGCTCTATGCGCGCGGCCTGCCCGGGAGCCTGGAACCGCTGCTGCTCGCCGATCCGCCCGCCGCCTGGACCGGCGCGGGCCTGCCGGTGGAGTCCAGCCCCGGCAACCCGCCCGACGAAGACTGCATCGACTTTCTTTTCTTCGTGCATGACCGCCACAGCGGCAACAAGGCCGCCGCGCGCAAGTACCTGGAATGGGAAACCAATCTGGTCAACCAGATCGACGAGCGCGAACGCGCCGCTTACCGCTTCGCCCCCTGAGGCGCGGCCGGCGGCGCGGACCGCCGGCGCCGCCATCCACCATCAAGACAGTCCAAGGAGAAAACCATGAAGCCGTCCCTCGCAGTCATTGCCCTGTCCCTTTCCGCGGCCGCGGCCGCCAGCGCCCAGGCCCGCGACCTGAAGGAAATCGAGGCCAGCAAGAAGCTCGTCTGCGGCACCCAGAGCGCCAGCGAACCCTATGCCTTCCAGGATCCGGCCACGCGCAGGTTCGTGGGCTACGACGTCGACGTGTGCCAGGCGCTCGCCAAAGGACTGGGCGTGGAACTGGTGCACAAGCCGCTGTCCACCGAAGCGCGCATTCCCGAACTGAAAATGGGCCGCGTGGACGTGGTGGCCGGCTCCATGGCCTACCTGCCCGAACGCGCCGCCCAGGTCGACTACAGCCTGCAATACCTGCAGGGCAGCATCAAGGTGCTGGTGCGCCGCGACGAGAAGATCGGCTCGCTGGCCCAGCTCGAGGGCAAGCGCGTCTGCGCCAGCAAGGGCTCGTCCTCGGCCGCCATCGCCAGCCGCGTGCTGGCCAAGTCGAAAATCGTGACCTATCAGGATCTGGCCACCTGCTACCTGGGCCTGCAGAACGGCAAGGTGGACGGCATCTCGGCCGGCGAGCTCACGCTCAAGCGATTCGAGATCGAATCCGCCAAGACCGGCTCGCCCGCCGTGCTGGTCGACGAACCGCTGTTCACCGAGCGCATGGGGGTGGTGGTGTCCAAGGGCAACACGGGGCTGATGCAGGCCGTGGACAAGGTGCTCGCAAAGATGGACGCCGACGGCGAGCTGGACGCCATCTACGCCAAGTGGCTGGGCAAGGACTCTATCTACAAGCTCACCCGCTCCTTCAAGGTCGAACCGGTCGCCAAGGCCAATTGAGGATGAGGCGGCGGCCTCGCGCCGCCGCCGCTGCCGCTTATGGATCTGGATATTTCTTTTCTGCTGCACGGGCAATACGGCGAGCTGCTGCTCGACGGCCTGAAGACCACCCTGCTGGTGTTCGCGCTGTCGTGGCTGCTGGGCATGGCGCTGGCCGTCGTCATCGTGCTGCTGCGCGCCATACCGTTCAGGCCGCTGGACGCGCTGATGTCGCTCTTCGTGGAGTACCACCGCAACGTGCCCACGGTGGTGCAGATCATGGTGTGGTATTTCGGGATGCCCCAGGTGCTGCCGCCCGGGTTGAAAGCCTATGTCAACGCCGGCAACACCGAGCTGCTGTTCGCCGTGATCGCCCTGTCGCTCAACGTCAGCGCCTACATGTCGGAAGACCTGCGCTCCGGCCTGAAGGCCATTCCGGCCGCCCAGGCCGAGGCGGGCCGCGCCATCGGCCTGGGCTTTCTGCAGAGCATGCGCTACGTGATCCTGCCCCAGGCGCTGCGCATCGGCGTGCCGCCTCTGGTCAACCGCTCGCTCATTCTCTTCAAGGACACGAGCCTGACCATGGTGATCGGCGTGACGGACCTCACCTACCAGGCCAAGAACATCGACAACCTCACCTTCCGGACCTTCGACGTTTTTGCCGTGACCACGCTGATCTACCTGCTGTGCTCGCTGGCGATCATGCTCGTGGGCAGCCGCGTGGAGAAGGCATTTCCGTCGGCCTACAAGGGATAAGCCATGCTCGACATCCTGCAAAAATACGGCGCCATGTTCCTGGTGGGTTCCTGGCCCAACGGGCCGCTGGGCGGCTTTGCGGCCACCCTGCTGCTGGCCGTGCTGGGGCTGGGCCTGGCCTTTCCCATCGCCGTGCTGCTGGGCTTTGCGCGCGTGGGGCACTACCGCCTGCTGCGCATCCTGGCCACCTGCTGGATCACGGCCTTCCGCGGCGTGCCGCTCATCATGATCATCTTCTGGGCGTACTTCGCGGTGCCGCTGGTCACCGGCATGACGATCTCGGCCTTCAAGACGGCGCTCGTGGCCATCGTGCTGTATGAGAGCGCCTTCCTGGCCGAAATCGTGCGCGCCGGCCTGCAGGGCCTGCCGCGCGGCCAGACCGAGGCGGCGCGCGCCGCCGGACTGTCGTACTGGCAGAGCATGCGCTACGTGATCCTGCCCCAGGCGCTGGTCAACATGATCCCGTCGCTGGTGAGCCAGTTCGTGTCCACCATCAAGGCCACTTCCATCGTCTACGTCATCGGGGTGGAGGAAGTCACCTTCGTCGGCCAGCAGATCAACAGCATCGAACTCACGTCGGCCCTGCAGACGTATCTCATCCTGGCCGGCTTCTACTTCGCGGTCTGCCTGGCGCTCTCGCGCCTGGCCGCACGCATCGAAACCCGCATCCAGAAGCGCCGGCTCGGGCTGGCCTGACCATCACAGGGGGAAACCGCCATGATCGAATTGAAGAACGTGAACAAGTGGTACGGCGAATACCACGCGCTGAACGACGTCTGCGGCCGCGTCGAGAAAGGCCAGGTGCTCGTGGTGTGCGGCCCGTCCGGCTCGGGCAAGTCCACCATGATCCGCACCCTGAACCGGCTGGAGAACATCCAGAAAGGCGACATCACCGTCAACGGGGCCAGCATCTACGATCCGCGAAACGACCTGAACAAGCTGCGCGCCTCCATCGGCTTCGTGTTCCAGCAGTTCAACCTGTTTCCGCATTATTCGGTGCGCGAGAACGTGACATTGTCGGCGCGCAAGGTGTTCCGCATGCCGGCGCGCGAGGCCGACGAGCTGGCAGAAAGCCTGCTGGCCAAGGTGGGTCTGGCGCACAAGATCGACGCCATGCCCGCCAACCTGTCCGGCGGCCAGCAGCAGCGCGTCGCCATCGCCCGCGCCCTGGCCCAGCGGCCGCCCGTCATTCTGTTCGACGAGCCCACCAGCGCGCTGGATCCGGAAATGGTCAACGAAGTGCTCTGCGTCATGAAACAGCTCGCCGCCGAGGGCATGACCATGGTGGTCGTCACCCACGAAATGGATTTCGCCCGCGAGGTCGCCGACCGCATCTGGTTCATGGACGCCGGCTGCATTCTCGAAGACAGCACGCCGGCCGAGTTCTTCAGCGCTCCGCGCCATCCCCGCGCCCGCAAGTTCCTCGAGGACGTGCGGCACTGAGGCGGGGCGGCCGCGCCCCGGCGTCGGGCGGGGCGCGGCCGCGCATGCGCCGCGCCCCGATTTGCGCTAAGGTCCGCCGGTATGCCCGACATTCCGAGGATCTTCCATGCGCAACCTGGACCTGGACCTGCTGCGCACGCTGGTCGCCATCGCCGAACACGATTCGTTCTCCGCCGCCGCCGACAGCCTGCACAAGACCCAATCGGCCGTCACGCAGCAGATGCAGCGGCTGGAGCACCTGATCGACCTGCCGCTCTTCGAGAAGCGCGGCCGCAACAAGCGCCTTTCCAGCCACGGCGAGAAACTCGTCACCTATGCGCGCCACATGCTCGCCATCAATGACGAGGCCCTGCGCTCGCTGCAGGACAGCCTGCTGGAAGGCGAGCTGCACCTGGGCTCGCCGCACGACGTGGCCGACAGCATCCTGCCCAGCGTGCTGACGCACGTGGCGCGCACCTTTCCGCGCATCAAGCTGGAGATCCGCGTCGACCGGAGCCCGCACCTGATGACCGCGCTGCGCAACGGCGAGCTGGATCTCACGGTTTCCACCCGCTTCGACCCGGACTTCGAGGGCGTGGTGCTGCGCACCTCGCCCACCGTCTGGCTGTGCTCCGCCGACTACGTGCACGACATGCACGCGCCCGTGCCGCTGGTGCTGGCCGACGAGCCCAGTATCTTCCGCCGCATCGCGCTCAATGCGCTGGAGCAGTCCCAGGTCCACTGGCAGACCAACTACGTGGCTCCCAACCTGGTCGGCATCAAGGCGGCGCTGCGCGCGCGCCTGGGCATTACCGCGCGCAGCGTGGAGCTGCTGGGTTCGGACATGCGCGTGCTGGGCGAGAAAGACGGCCTGCCGCCCCTGCCCGACGTGAACTACTTCCTGTGGATGCGCCGCGACCACATCAACCCGCTCACGCGCCACGTCTACGACATGCTCAAGACCAACCTGCGGCTGTCTTCCAACGGCGCGTAGCGCCGGGGCGCCCGGCCTGGCGGGGCGAGGCGGCCGGCGACCCGTCCTAAGCCGGCCGCAGGCAGTCCGCGTTGCGCGGGTTCTTCAGCGCACGGCGGGCGTAGTACTCGAAGGCGATAGTGTTGCGTCGCGGGCGCAGGATCCAGTCGTGCGCTTCCTTGCCCAGCGCGGGGTCGATGGGCTTGATCTCGCCCGCCGCGCCGGCGAGCAGCTGCATGCGCGCGGCGCGCTCGAACGCAATGGCCAGCACGCAGGCCTCTTCCACCGACGAGCCGGCGATCAGCAGGCCATGGTGCGAGAGCATCAGCGCGCGCTTGCCGCCGAGCGCGCCGGCGATGAGTTCGCCTTCTTCGTTGCCCACCGGGATGCCCGGCCATTTGGCCACGAAGGCCACGTCGTCGTACAGCACGCAGTTGTCCATGTGCGAAACGATGAGCGGCTGCTCCAGCATGCCCAGCGCCGCGGTGTGCACGGCATGGGTGTGGATGATGCAGTTCACGTCCGGCCGCGCGCGGTAGACCCAGGAGTGGAAGCGGTTCGCGGGGTTGGGCATGCCGTCGCCAGCCAGCACATTGAGGTCTTCGTCCACGCGCAACAGGTTGTCTTCGGCGATCTCGTCAAAACCCAGGCCGAGCTGCTGGGTGTAGAACGTGCCCGGCGTCTCGGCGCGCGCCGTGATCTGGCCGGCAAGCCCGGAGTCGTGGCCATTGTCGAAGAGAATGCGGCAGGTCAACGCCAGCTTCTGGCGCAGGGAGTAGGCGCTTTCCGGGAACTGCTGGTCGATCTTGCGGGTGGACTGCGAAACCAGCGTGGCCTTGTCGAGCTTGAAAGTGTCGGTGTTCATGGGTAGACCTAGGGATGTTCTGCGGTGGAGAGATTGCGTTCCGGCTGGCCCGGGAAGAGCGCCTGGTATCCCGGCAGGCGCTCCACGCGCGCCAGCCAGGCCCGGATGGCGGGGTAAGGGTCCAGCGCGATGCCGCCCATGGGCGCCATGCGGGTATAGGGGTAAAGGGCCACGTCGGCGATGCTGGGGTGGTCTTGCGTGGCCACCCACCCCTGCGCGCCCTGCCGTTGCAACTGCGCCTCCAGCACCTGCAGCGCGGCGTGCGCCGCCCGCGCATGGCCGGCGTAAGGCTCGCTTTGCGGATCGCCGCGCCGGTGCAGCGCGAGGTTCAGGCGCAGCTGCGCCAGCGGCTTCATGTGACGGTCCTGCTCGAACGACAGCCAGCTCAGCACCCGGGCCTGCGCCAGGGCGTCCCGGGGCCACCACGGGCTGCCCTGCGCCAGGTAGTGGAGAATCGCCATCGACTCGGCCAGGTGCGTGCCGTCCGGCAGTTGCAGCACCGGCACGTGCGCCATGGGCGCGATGGCCAGGAATGCCGGGCTGGCCAGGTCGCCCCGGTCGATGGACAGCGTGCGGCGCGCCAGCGGCACGCCCAGCAGGCTGGCCATCAGCCGCACCTTCCAGGCATTGCCCGAACGCAGGGTGTCGTAAATCAGCATGTCGTCAACCCTCCTCCCGAAGCCGCGTCAATCGAGGCGCGTGCCCGCGGCCTGGATGACCTTGGACCATTTCTCGGTTTCGTTGGCGACGTGCTTCCGGTACGCCTGGACCCCTGTGGGCAGCGGCTCGATGCCCATCTGCGCCAGGCGCTGCACGAGCTCGGGACGCTCGAGCGCCTGCGCCAGCGCCTTGTTCAGCGCCTCGACCGTGGAAGCGGGCGTGCCGGGCGGCGCGATCAGCGCATTCCAGGAGCCGATCTGGAATTGCGGCAGGCCCTGCTCCACGCTGGTTTTCAGGTCGGGCGCCACGCGGCTGCGCCGCGCATCGGCGATGGCCAGCATTTTCAGCCGGTGCGCCTTGGCCTGCGGCTCGATGACGGGCAGCGCGTCGATCACGATGTTCACCTGGCCGCCCACCGCGGCGTTGACCGCCTCGGCCCCACTCTTGAAGGGAATGTGCACGATATCCGTCTTCGTGGCCAGCTTGAAGAGCTCGATTCCCAGGTGCGGCGAACTGCCGTTGCCCGCGGACCCGAAATTCAGCCGCGCGGGGTTGTCCCTGGCGTAGCGCACCAGCGACTGCAGGTCGTCCACGCCCTCCACCCCGTTGACCGCCAGCACGTACGGCGAATTGCTGACCAGCGACACCGGCGTCATGGCCGCCGGGTCGTAGCCCAGCTTGCGGTAGAGCATTTTGTTCACCACCTGCGTGCCTACGGTGCCCAGCAGCAGCGTGTAGCCGTCGGGCTTGGCGGCCGACAGCGCCTGCGCGGCGATCGCCCCGCCCGCGCCGGGGCGGTTCTCTATCACGATCTGCTGCGACAGGGCCTCGCCCAGGTATTGCCCGACCAGGCGGCCCGCCACGTCGGTGATGCCGCCGGCGCCGAACGGAATGATCAGCCGGATGGGCTTGTCCGGGTACCGCGGCTGCGCCGCGCCCGCGGCGCAGCCCGCCACGCTTGCCGCGCCGCAAAGCACGGCCATCATGATCGCCCGACAACGTTTTCCGAACGTCATAACATATCCCCTTGCAAGTGGGCGGTTGTGGAGAGGCCGCCCGGTTTTTTGATCTATGACAAGAAACAAGTTGATTTCAGGACACAAGTGTCCAACAGGAAAGCAATGGCCGTCAAATTGAAGTTGTTACGCGTGCAGGCGGGCTTGACGCTGGAAGAGCTGGCCCAGGCGGCCGAGCTCACGCGCAGCTATGTGTCCAAGCTCGAAAGAGGGGTGTCCACGCCGTCCATCGGCGCCGCCCTGCGGATCGCGAAGGCGTTGGACGTGAAAGTGGAGGAGCTGTTCGCCGAGTCGCCGGAAGACGATCCCATCGTCATCAACCGCGCCCAGCCCGGCGCGGACGCGCCGCGCCGCGCGCCCCGGGTGGTGTCCGGCACGCTGCCCGGGCACCGGATGGTCGCCTTCGTCATGAGCCCCACCGACGAGCCCGTGCGCAACCACCCCATGAGCCATCACCAGGGCGAGGAGATCCTCTATGTGCTCAAGGGCACCGTGAGCCTGCAGCTCGCGCGCCGGCGCGAAACCCTGAACGCCGGCGACAGCGCGCATTTCAACTCCAGCATCCCGCACAAGATTACCTCGGTGGGCAAGCATCCCGCCTCGGTGCTGCTGGTGATCGCGGAGGAGAAGTAGGCGGCGAAGGCCGCCCCTTGCTGCCTTACTGCACTTGCGGAATGCCCGCCTCCTCGATCACCTTCTCCCATTTGGCGATTTCGCTATCGACGAAGGCGGAGAACTCCCGGGGCGTGCTGGAGACGGATTCGACGCCCAGGGCGGCCAGCCTGTCGCGCACGTCGGGCAGCGCCGCCACGCGCGCCACTTCGTCCGCCCAGGCCCGGGCCACGTCCTGCGGCATGCCGGCCGGCCCCATGAAGCCCACCCACGACGTGACGAAGTACCCGGGATACTTTTCGCTGACGGCGGGCACCTGGGGCAGCGATTTCAGCCGCTTTTCGCTCGCCACGGCGATGTACTTGAGTTTTCCGGTTTCCACCTGCGGGTTCATCAGGAACACCGAGTCGAAGGTCAGGTCGACTTCGCCGGCCACGCCCGCCATCACCGACGGGCCGCTGCCTTTGTAGGGCACGTGCACCATGTCGACGCCCGCCAGCGACTTGAGCAGCTCGCCGCCGAGATGGATGATGGTGCCGTTGCCCGACGACGAATAGGTCAGCGAGCCAGGCTTCTTCTTGAGCTGGGCGATAAGCTCGTCCAGCGTGTTCACCGGCGTGCGGGGATTGGCGGCGATGGCCAGCGGGATCATTCCCGCCATGCTCAGGTAAGTGAAGTCCTTGCGCGTATCGTAGGGCAGGGATTTGTACAACGGCGCGTTGCTGGTGATGCTTGCCGTGGCCAGCACGACCGTATAGCCGTCAGGCTCGGCCTTCGCCGCCTGGTTGAGCCCGATCGTGGTTCCCGCCCCCGGGCGGTTCAGCACGATGACGGGCACGCCCCAGTGCTGGGTGATCTTCTCGGCGTACAGGCGCGCGATGGGGTCCACCGCGCCGCCGGGCGGATACGGCACGATCAGGTTGATGGGCCTGCTGGGAAACGGCGCGGCGGACGCCGCCGACGAAAACACGCACAAAGCCAGCAACAGCATTCGGATCATCATGACGCCTCCTCCCTTGTAAGACTCGTTGTCCGCAGCACGGCCGGATCGCCGCTACGCGAACCGCAAGACCGCCTCCGTTTTCCCGAGCAATTCATCCTGGCTCACGCCCGGCGCCATCTCGCGCACGACGAACGCATCGCCGGCGCATTCGAAGATTCCCAATTCCGTATAGACGCGCGTCACGGTGCGCACCGCCGTCAGCGGAAAAGCGCAAGCCTGGACGAGCTTGGGCGCTCCCGCCTTGTCCTGGTGGCGCATCATGACCAGCACGTTCCTGGCGCCCACGGCAAGATCCATCGCACCGCCCACGCCCCCGCCGCCTTTCTGGCCCGGCACTTTCCAGTTGGCGATGTCCCCGGACGCCGACACCTGCAGGGCGCCCAGGATGGAGTAGTCCAGCCTTCCGCCCCGGATCAGCGCAAACGAATCCGCATGATGGACAATGGACGCGCCCGGAATGAGGGTGGCCTGCTTCTTGGCGGCATTGACGACGTCCGGGTCTTCGCGTCCGGGCTGCGGCGCGGGTCCGAGCCCGATGATTCCGTTCTCGGAATGGAAGAAGACGGTCTTTCCCGCCGGGATGTGGCCGGCGACCCGCACGGGCAGGCCGATTCCCAGATTGACGACCGCGTGCTCCGGCAGATCCGCCGCCACGCGGGCAGCGATTTCGTCTTCCGACCATCCTTTAGTCATTTCCCACCTCCACCATCCTGTCCACGTACACGCCGGGAGTATGAATGTCGTCGGGGCCGATGCCGCCCACCGGAACCTTCTTCTTGACCTCGGCGATCGTGGTGCGCGCCGCCATGGCCATGATGGGATTGAAGTTCCGGCTGGCGAGCCGATACCTGAGATTGCCGTAGGGGTCGGCGAGATCCGCCTTGATGAGGGCGAAGTCGCCCCTCAGCGGCCGCTCGAACACGTATCCCCTGCCGTCGATGATGCGGCACTCCTTGCCTTCGGCCAGTTCGGTTCCGTAGCCGGTCGGCGTGAAGAATCCGGCCAGGCCGGCGCCGCCCGCGCGGATGCGTTCGGCCAGCGTGCCCTGCGGCACCAGCTCCACCTCGACGGCCCCGGCCTCGTGGGCGGCGAAATAGTGGTGCGAATCCGGCTGCGAGGGAAACGAGGCGATCAGGCGCGACACCTGGCGGTTCTTGAACAGGCGCGACAGCCCCAGCTCGCCGGTTCCGGCGTTGTTCGAGACAATGGTCAGGTCCCTGACGCGCGTGCGCGCCAGGGCGTGCAGAAGCTCGAACGGAAGACCGATGTCCCCGAAGCCGCTAACCAGTATGGTGGCGCCGCTCTCAATCACGCTGACCGCTTCGTCGGCGGATTCGTATGTCTTGTCGAACATGGCGTTGAACTCGTCGGAAGAAATGGGGCGGCCGTCCGGAGGGCGTCAGGGATGCAGCGCGCGCACGAACTCGGCCGCGCCCGCCCCGCCCTGCATCAGCGCCTTGCCCACCACGCCGTTCCAGTGCGCTTCGGAGCCGTGCGCGAGCCGCCAGGCATGCAGACGGCGCGTATGGAGCTGCAGGTCGTATTCCTCGGTAATGCCGATGGCGCCGTGCACCGCGTGCGCGATGGAGGCGGCCAGCGCCGCCGCTTCGCTGGCGCGGGCCTTGGCGACGGCCGACGGCAGAAGCGCGGGCTGCGTGGCCTGCGCGGGAAACGCGGCGGCGGTGGCGATGCGCGCGGCGGCGACGTGCTCGGCCATGACGGCCAGCTGGTGCTGGATGGCCTGGAACTTGCCGATGGAGCGGCCGAACTGGCTGCGGTCGTTGCCATATTGCAGCGTCAGCTCGAAACAGCGCGTCATGGCGCCCGAGAGCAAAGCTGCGTGCAGCGCCGCCCCCCAGGCCGCCAGGCGGCCATCGGCATTTTCTTCGAGCCGCACGCCCTTGCGCCGCCAGGCGTCGCCTTCCCAGGAAAGGTCGGCGGTGGATTCGCCGTGCAGGCCGCAACCGGCGCGCCGGGCGTCGGCCGCGTCGAGCAGCCAGAGCGCGCCATCGATTTCGGCCAGCACCGCGGCGGCCAGCATCCCGTAGGGCACGCGCCGCGCCGCGAGTCCGCCGCCGGCCCCTTCCGCGCCGGGCGCGAACGTGGGCAGTCCGGCCGGCAGGGACATGCCGGCCGGCAGCAAGGCGCGCAAGGCCATCGCCTGGCCAACCGGCAGCGGCACGGCATGGGCGCCCAGCGCCATGAAAAGCGGCAGCGCGTCGGCCAGGCTGGCGCCGGCGCCGCCGGCGTCCTCGGGCGCCAGCAGCTCCAGGAACCCGGACTGCCCGATGGCGTCCCAGAGCGCCGCGTGGCTGCCGCCCGCATCGATGGCGCGCACCACGGAAGGTTCGCAATGGCCTTTCAGCAGGTCTTCAAAAGCTTCGCTATACATGGGGTTCAAGCTCCACGCGGTTCAACGCAGGCCCAGGCCGCGGGCGATCATGCCGCGCAGGATCTCGCGCGTGCCGCCGCGCAGCGAATAAGTGGGACATACCTGGTTCACATAGGCGCAGGTGCGCAACAGTTCGGTGTCTATTTCCGCCGACGGGTCCGCGCCGAGCGCGGCTTCGATCACCGCCGGGATTTCCTGCTCGAAGGTCGTGCCCAGATCCTTTACCAGCGCGGCCTCCACCACCGGGCTCTCGCCCGCGGCCAGCCGCGACGTCACCGACAGCGACAGGCTGCGCAGGGCCGCCAGATGCGTGGCGAAACGGCCGGCCACCGGCGCCTGGACGGCATCGCCGCGCCCGCGCAGCCAGCGTATCCAGGCGTCCAGCAGCACGATGCTGGAATAGATGCGCTCGGGTCCGCTGCGCTCGAACGCCAGCTCGGCCGTCACCTGCTCCCAGCCGCTGCCTTCGTTGCCGACAAGCGCGTCGTCGGCAAGCGGCACGTCGTCGAAGAACACTTCCGAGAAATGCGCGTCGCCCGCCAGGTCGGCAATGGGGCGCACCGTCACGCCCGGCAGGGACAGGTCCACGATGAACTGCGACAGCCCCTGGTTGCGGTCCTGCGGCGTTCCCGAGGTACGCACCAGCGCGATCATGTAATGGCAGTGCTGGGCATTGGTGGTCCAGATCTTGCGGCCCGAGAGCGTCCATCCGCCGCCCTCGCGGCGCGTGGCGCGGGTACCCACGCTGGCCAGGTCGGACCCCGAGTTCGGCTCGCTCATGCCGATGCAGAAAAACGCCTCGCCGCGGCAGATGCGCGGCAGGTAGAAGCGGCGCTGCGCCTCGCTGCCGAACTTGCGGATCAAGGGCCCGCTCTGCCGGTCGGCGATCCAGTGGGCCGATACCGGCGCCCCCGCGCACAGCAGCTCTTCGATGAGCACGAAGCGCGAGAACGCATCCATTTCCGCGCCGCCGTATGCGCGCGGCAGGGTCACGCCCACCCAGCCGCGCGCGGCCAGCTTGCGGCTGAAGTCCGCGTCGAAACCCATCCAGGAACGCGCGCGGCGGTCGGCCGGCAGCGCCGGCATCTCGGCCTGGAGAAACGCCCGGACCTCGCGGCGGAAGGCTTGCGCCGCCTCGGGCAGCGCGGCCAATTCGAAACGATCGATGAGGGTAGTCACGCTTACAGTCCGATGGTGTAGCCGCCGTTGACCGACAGGTGCTGGCCCGTCACGTAGGAAGCGGCGTCAGACAGCAGGAAACACACGGGCCGCGCCACCTCGTCGGCCTCGCCCCAGCGGCCCAGCGGAATCTGGCTGAGATAGGTGTCGCGGAACTTTTCGCCGCGTATGGTTTCGGTCATGGGCGTTTCCACCACGCCGAAGCCCACGGTGTTGACGCGGATGCCGTACCGGGCCCATTCGCGCGCCGCACACATGGTCAGGCCCAGCACGCCGGCCTTGGCCGCGCCGTAGTTGATCTGCCCGATGGTGCCGCGCCGGCCCGCGTCGGAAGAGATGTTCACGATGGAGCCCGCGCCGTCGCCGCCGGCCTTGGCGCGCGCCAGCAGGTGCCGGCCCAGCGCCTGCAGAAAGAAGAAGGATCCCGTCAGGTGCACGTCGATGACCTGCTGCCAGTCGGCCGCCGACATCTTGTCGATCATGGCCGTGCGCGTGACGCCGGCGTTGTTGACCAGCGCGTTAACGCCGCCGAACGCCGCCACGCCGGCGTCCACCGCCTGCCGGGCCAGCTCCGGGTCGGCCACGTTGCCCGCCACCGTCACGCAGCGCTCCGCGCCCAGCGACTCGCGCAGCGCCGCCAGCGCGTCGGCATTGAGATCCACAGCCACCACGCGGCCGCCCAGGTCCGCGATGGCCGTGGCCAGCGCGCGGCCGATGCCCTGGCCCGCGCCCGTCACGATGACTTGCCGGTTCTCCAGCGAAAGTAGGTTGTTCTGCATCGGGTTCTGCTCCGTTGATATTCAGATCGTGTCTTCGACGCCCAGCACCAGGGTGGCCTGGCTGGACAGTTCGCCGCCGTTGCCGTGCGCCAGCGCCAGCTTCGCCCCCGGCACCTGGCGCTCGCCCGCGCTGCCCGCCAGCTGCTGGGCCGCCTCCACCATGGTGAAAAGGCCGTACATGCCCGGATGCACGCAGGACAGGCCGCCGCCGTTGGTATTGACCGGCAGCTCGCCGCCCGGCGCAATGCGGCCGCCTTCCACGAAGGCCGCCCCCTCGCCCTTGGCGCAGAAGCCCAGGTCTTCCAGAAACAGAATGGTGTTCAGCGTGAAGGCGTCGTACAGCTCCACCACATCGATGTCGCGCGGGGCGACGCCGGCCAGGGCCATGGCGCGCGGGCCGCTCAGCGAGGCGGCCGTGACGGTCAGGTCGGGCATGTTGGTGATGTCCTTGTGCCAGGCCGCGGCCGCGCCGCCCAGCAGGTAGGCCGGCCGCGCGGCCAGGTCCCGCGCCCGGTCGGCGCGCACCATCACCACGGCGGCCGCGCCGTCCGTCACCAGGCAACAGTCGCGCACCGAGAACGGGTCGCACACCATGCGCGAGGCCAGGTACTCCTCCATGGAAAGCGGCTCGCGCATGAAGGCGTCGGGATTCTTCTGCGCCCATTGCCGCGCCGCGATCGCCACGGCGCCGAGCTGCTCTTTCTTCAGGCCGTACCGCGCCGCGTAGCGCGAAGCCGCCAGCGCGTATCCGCCGACCGGCCGGGCGAGCCGGTACGGCCCTTCGTAGGGCGAGGGCCGCATCGAGCTCACCAGCTTGCCCGCGCCGCTGCGCTGGTTGCTGCCGTAGGCGATAAGCGCCACATCGCACAGCCCCGCGTCCAGCGCCAGCGCGGCGTGGATGGCGTGCGTCTGGAACGACGAACCGCCGGTGCGGTTGTTGTCGGTGAGACGCGGCGAAATGCCCAGGTATTCGGTGAAGCTCAGGCCCGACAGATAGTCGTCGGGCAGGCCGATAAAAAGGCCGTCCACGTCGGCGGGCGCCAGCCCCACGGCGGACAGCGCCTGCACGCTGGCGCGCACGGCGAGGTCCAGCGAAGTCAGGCCCGGCGCCTCGCCGATGCCGTAGGTGGCCGACGAAACGATCGCGGTCTTGCCGCGCGGGAAACGCTCCTGGCTCATTTCGGCTCCTTTGCGGCGGGATCGAACACCACCAGCGGCTGGCCGTCCTCGTCGCGCGAAATGCGGGCGCGCACGGCCATGCCCACCCGCACCTCGGCGGGGTCCATGCCCTCGACGCGGCTCATCATGCGCGGCCCTTCCTCCAATTCGACGAGGCACACGTTGTAGGACGGCGCGGGCGGACGCACGCGCATCACCGTGGTGGCATACACCGTGCCCCGGCCCGAGGCCGGCACCCACTCCAGGTCCAGCGCGCCGGTGCGCGGCGCGGCCACGCGCGGAAAAAACACATATTCGCCGCTGGAGCGGGACCGCTGGATCATGAAGCGTCCCTCTGCCAGATGGGCGAAGTATTCCTGCTGCGGCCGCGGCGCGGCCTCCGGATGCGGTCGTTCGGTCATTTCTGCTCCTGCGGCCATTGATACAAAGGAGGCTGCTTTTCCATGAAACGGCGCGCGGCCTCCTGGTGAAACGGGCTTTCGCGGCACAGCGATTGCGCCATGGCTTCCTGCATGTAGACGGTGTGCCGGTCGGACTCGAAGGCGCGGTTCATCACCGACTTCATGATGCCCAGCGCCCCCGCGGGCGCGTGCTCGAAGCGCGCGGCGAACGCCAGCGCCGCGTCCAGCACCGGCCTGTCTTGCTCGACCTGGTGCGCGATGCCCAGCGCCAGCGCCTCCTGCGCGCTCACCACCCGCGCCGAGAACGCCAGCGCCTTGGCGCGCGCCAGGCCCACGGCGCGCGGCAGCAGGTACATGCCGCCCAGGTCGGGCACGTAGCCGATGCGCGCGAACACGGCGCAGAACGTGGCGCGCGGCGAGGCCAGCACGAAGTCGGCGGCCAGGGCCAGCGACAGGCCCGCGCCGTAGGCCACGCCGTCCACCGCGGCGATGACGGGCTTTTCAAGGTCCACCAGCTCGTCGAACCAGCGCTGCATGCCGATGATGCGGCTGCGGCCCTCGAAGACATCGGTCTTGCCCTGCCCCGCCGCCATGGCGCGCAGATCGCCACCGGCGCAGAAATGCCCGCCGGCGCCGGTGAGGACCACCGCGCGGATGGCGTCATCGTCCCGCACCCTGGGCAGGGTTTCGGCCAGCGCGCTGCGCAGCTCCAGGCTCAAGGCATTGCGCGCCTCGGGCCGGTTCAGCGTGAGCACGGCGCAGGCGCCCACGCGGGAAAGTTCGAGTACGGACATAACGGTTCCTGGTAAATCGGCGTTTCATCACGCTCCGGAAGGCAGCCCGGGCGGGCGTCTAATAACGGATCTGCATCAGCCACTCGGCCACCATGGCCGGCCGTTCCGCGCCCTGCACGCGCACGTCCACTTCCCACAGGCAGCGCGCCTCGTTCTCGCGCAGTTCGTCCACCCTCGCCAGCCTGAAGCTGCCCACCAGCGCCGAGCCGCTGGGCACCGGCGCGGGAAAGCGCACCCTGTCGAAGCCGTAGTTCAGCGCCAGCTTTCGGCCCGGAAACTCGAACAGGCGGTGATACCACCCGGTAATGAGCGACAGCGTGAGCAGGCCGTGCGCGATGGTGGCGCCGAAAGGCGATTCGGCCGCCGCCCGCGCCGGATCGACGTGAATCCACTGCCGGTCGTGCGTCACCGCCGCGAAGGTGTCGATGGCGTCCTGGTCCACGACGATGGGCTGGCCCGTGACGGCGGGCTGGCCCACGAAGCCTTTCAGGGCCGCGATCGAATCGAAGCTTTTCTTTTCCATGGCGCTCAGTCCGCCTTCACGCCCAGCGATCTGGCCAGCGGCATCCACTGCTTGCGCTCGGCATCGATGAACTGGGCGAATTGCTGTTGCGACCCCGGCATGGGCTGCGCGCCGATGCGCCGCAGCTTCTCCACCAGCTCGGGCTTTTTCAGCGCCTCGTTGATGGCCCGGTTCATTTCGTCGATGACGGGCTGCGGCGTGCCCGCGCGCGCCATCACGCCGAACCAGGCGGCCGCCTCGAGCCCCGGGTAACCCAGTTCCCTGGCGGTAGGCACGTCGGGCAGTTGCGGGAAGCGCTGGTCGTCCAGAATGGCCAGCGGCACGATGCGGCCGGCCCTGGCCTGCTGCATGCACGAAGGCAGGGCGTCGAACATGATGTCGATGTTGCCGCCCATCATGCTGACGATGGCCGGGGCGCTGCCCGCGAACGGCACATGCGTCACCTTGAAGCCCATCTTGCTGACCGCGTATTCGCCCGCCAGATGCGTGATGTTGCCGCTGCTGGCCGAGCCCATGGTGAGCCTGCCGTCTTCCTTGCTGCCCTGCGCGATCAACGCCTGCACGTCCCGGGCGCCCAGGTCCTTGCGCGTGACCAGCAGCAGCGGCGCCTTGCCCATGCCCGCCACGGGAATGAAATCCTTGGCGGGGTCGTAGGACATCCGGGAATAGATGGCCTGGTTGATGACGATGGGCGCGTTGGCGCCGACGTAGAACGTGGCGCCGTCGGGCGCGGCCTGCAGCACCGTCTCGGCCGCGATCATGCCGGCCGCGCCGCCCTTGTTCTCGACCACGATGGGAACGCCCAGGACGGCCGAGGCGTCGTTGGCCACCAGACGCGTGATCTGGTCGGCCGCGCCCCCGGCGGGATACGGAACCACGTAGCGGATGGACGAGGGCTTGGCCTGCGCCAGGCCGCCGGCGCAGCAGGCCGCCAGGGCCAGCGCCAGGGCGCTGCGGAAAAAGGAACGACGCGGCATGGGTTTGTCTCCTGTGTTTTTTATGTCGAGAGGAATGGACCGCCCGGCGCGCCGCAGCGCGCCGGCGCTTCAGATGGCGCCCGCCGCGCGCAGCTCGGCAATGCGCCCGGGCAGAAGGCCGAGCCGCTCGGCCAGCACGCCTTCGGTGTGCTCTCCCAATAGCGGCGCGGATCGGCCGTACCGGATCGGGGTGCCGGACATGCGTATCGGGCTGGCGACGGCCGGCGCCTCCACGCCCGCGCCGTGCGGCAGCGACAGCCGCATGCCGCGGTGCCGCACCTGCGGATCCTCGAACACCTGCTTCATGTTGTAGATGGGCCCGCAAGGCACGTTGGCCGCCTCCATGAGCTCCACCCACTCCTGCATGGTGCGCGCCAGCATGGCCTGCGCGATCTCGGGAATGAGCGTGTCGCGATTGCGGTTGCGCTGGCCGGGCGTGGCGTAGCGCTCGTCGGCGGCCAGGTCTTCGCGCCCGATCAGCCGGCAGAACGCGCGGAACTGGCCGTCGTTGCCCACCGCCACGATCACGTCGCCTTCTTTGCAGCGAAACACCTGGTAGGGCACCATGTTCGAGTGCGCGTTGCCCATGCGGCGCGGGATCTTGTCCGACAGGAAATGGTTGATGGCCTGGTACGAGCTGATGCTCACCACGCAGTCGAGCAGCGACATGTCGATGTACTGGCCCTGCCCGCTCACATGACGGTGCTCCAGCGCGGCCAGGATGGCGGTGGTGGCGTACATGCCGGTGAGCAGGTCGCTGATGGCAATGCCCACCTTCATGGGCTCGTCGCCCGGCGAGCCTTCCGGCTGGCCCGTGATGCTCATCAACCCGCCCATGCCCTGGAACACGAAGTCATAGCCCGGCAGCGCGGCGTAGGGCCCGTCCTGCCCGAAGCCGGTAATGGAGCAATACACCAGTCGGGGGTTCACTGCCTTCAGGCTTTCATAGTCCAGCCCGTAGCGCGCCAGCGTGCCCACCTTGTAGTTCTCCACCACCACGTCGGCCTGCGCCGCCAGCTCGCGGATCAGCGCCTGCCCCTCGGGATGGGCCAGGTCCACGGTGATGGACTTCTTGCCCCGGTTGGCCGCCAGGAAGTACGAGGAGTCGGCCGTCTCGCGGCCTTCGCCGTCCTTCAGGAAGGGCGGCCCCCAGGCGCGCGTGTCGTCGCCCACGCGGGGACGCTCCACCTTGATGACCTCGGCGCCCATGTCCGCCAGGTTCTGGGTTGCCCAGGGGCCCGCCAGGATGCGCGTCAGGTCCAGCACCCTGATATGCCCAAGCGCCGTCTTCATCTGCCCTGTCTCCTCATGTTTTTCTGCCGTCCAGCTTAGGAGCAGGGTTCTTTCCGCGTCCAATATTATTTATTGATAATTTGATATTCGTTGCATATCAAAAGCCTTGCCGCATACACTTTTCCGACGAATTTCCGGCCGCTGCGAAAAACGGGCCGGCGCAACGCAAATATCAGACTCATCGAAACGATAGCTTCACCATCCCCCAGGAGGCCCGGCCCATGAGCGATTTTCTTTCCTACACGCAGCGCGGCCACGTGGTCACGCTGACCATGAACCAGCCGGAGAAGCGCAATCCGCTCACGGGCAACACCGCGGTGGACGAATTCGTCGCCGCCGTGGCGCGCATCGAGGCCGACCCCGGCGTGCGCGCCGTCATCCTCACCGGCGCCGACCCCGCCTTCTCCGCCGGCGGCGACATCCGCGCCATGCGCGAGCAGTCCGACCCCGCGGTGGAACCCATGCGCATTCGCAACGACTACCGCACCGGCATCCAGCGCCTGCCGCTGGCCCTGTTCAACCTGGAAGTGCCCGTGATCGCGGCGGTCAACGGCCCGGCCATCGGGGCGGGACTGGACCTGGCCTGCATGTGCGACCTGCGCATCGCCTCCGAAAAAGCCAGGTTCGCCGAGAGCTTCATCAAGCTGGGCATCATTCCCGGCGACGGCGGCGCGTGGCTGCTGCCGCGCCTGATCGGCATGGCGCGCGCAGCGGAACTCACCTTCACCGCCGACATCATCGACGCGCAGCGCGCCCTCGAATGGGGCCTGGTGTCGCGCGTGGTGCCGCACGGCGAGCTGCTGGACACCGCCCACGCGCTGGCCGAACGCATCGCCGCGCATCCGCCGCAGGCCATGCGCATGACCAAGAAGCTCATGCGCGAAGCCCAGCACACCCGACTGGACACCTTGCTCGAACTGTCCGCCGCCTACCAGGCCCTGGCTCACAAGACCCCCGAACACGCCGAAGCCGTGTCGGCCTTCCTCGAAAAGCGCGAACCGCGCTTCGACAACCCGCGCCCCGCCCATGGCTGATCCGCGCAAGCGCATCGAGGCCGCCGCCGGCGGCGACACCGCGCCCGATCCCATGCTGGACCTGCGGCGCGTGCGCCAGTTCGTGGTGCTGGCCGAAACCCTGAACTTCCGCCGGGCGGCCGACCGCCTGCACATGACGCAGCCGCCGCTCACCGTGGCCATCCAGAAGCTGGAAGCGGAACTCGGCACACGCCTCTTCGAACGTGGCGGCTCGGGCGGCGTGTCGCTCACGCCCAGCGGGCACGCGGCCCTGGCCGAAGCGCGCCGCCTGCTCTTTCACAATGCGCAGATGGCGGCGGCCGCCCGCGCCGCGTCGGCCGGCACCGGCGGCGCGCTGCGCGTAGGCTTCGTGGGGTCCACCACCAATGGCGTACTGCAGCGCATCGTGCGGCTGTTCCGGGCGGAGTACCCTGGCGTCGAACTGGTGCTGAAAGAAAGCACCTCGGTGCGCATCGCCGAGCGCGTGGACAGCGCCGACTTCGACGTGGGCCTGGTGCGCACGCCGCTCCTCACGCCTTCGCGCGCGCAGCTCGCGCCCCTGCTCGCCGAGAACTTCGTGGCCGCCCTGCCGCCCGGCAATCCGCTGGCGCGCAAGCCCGACCTGCGCATCGAAGAACTGGCCAGCGAATCCTTCGTGTTCTACACGCGCGAAGAAGCCGCCGGCTTGCACGCCATGGCCATGCTGGCCTGCCAGCGCGCCGGCTTCCTGCCCCGCATCACACAGGAAGCCACTCAGGTGCAAACCCTGCTGTCGCTGGTGGAAAGCGGGCTGGGCGTGGCGCTCGTACCCGCCGTCATGCAGTACAACCCCAGCCCGCGCGTCGCCTACCGCGTCATTGCCGACATTTCGCCCGCGGCGGAGATCGGTCTCGCGCTGCTGCTGGCGGAGCCGTCGAGCGCCGCCGCGCAGCGCTTCCGCGACGTGGCGCTGCATTGCTTCGGCGAAGACTGACGCGCGGCCCGGCAGGCTGACGCCTATGCCCGCTCGGAGATCTCGATCAGATTCAGATCGGGGTCGCGCAGGTAGATGGAGCGGATCGGGTAGTTGGCGCCCGTGCGCAGCACCGGCCCTTCCACGATCTGCGCGCCGCGCGCCTTCAGCGTCTCGATGACCTGGTCCAGCGGCTCGGACGCGATGAAACACAGGTCCAGCGCGCCCGGCACGGGCAGATGCGCCTTGGGCTCGAACTCGCTGCCCTTCACGTGCAGGTTGATCTTCTGCTGGCCGAACTTGAACGCCTTGCGCCCCTGCCCGAAGGTTTCCAGCTTCATGCCCAGCAAGCCCACGTAGAAGTCCACGCACGCCTGCTCGTTTGCCGTGGTGAGCACCAGATGGTCGAGGTGATCGATCATTGCAGCCTCCTTGCCGCTTTCAGATGTCCGGGCCCCGCTATCTGCCGCAGGGATACGCCTTGCCCAACGCCTCCGTCACCCCGGCCGACGCGCTCTCCGTCTGCCGCGCCGGCGGCAGGTCCGCCAGATAATCCAGCACCACGCCGGGCAGCGCGGGCTTGCGGGGCGGCGGGCAGACAAAGACATGGAACACTCTTCGATGCGGACCGAGTCCGGATGGTATCAGCCGCCGGCAACGCGGCAACGGCGCAAGACGGCCGGCGGCCCGGCGCGGACAGACCTGGTTGCTTTTTTTACAAGGCGGCGCGCCCGCCCGTGGCAAGATGGGCCGCGTCGCCACCCCGAACAACAGGCCATCCCGTGACTTTCCTCTTGCGGCGCGCCGCCTCGCCCGACCGCCCATGCGCCCCGCCGCCGGCGCCGGAAGCCCGGCCATGAACGGCGTCAGCATCGAGCCCCTCGAACTGCTCACCTTCTTCGAGGCCGAGCCCCAGAGCGAAGAGCCCGAGGTGCCGTGGTACTACGGCAGCCACACCTACCAGACCCGGGTAGGCGACCACCACATCAGCTTCGGCCTGCTGCCCGCGCACGGCGACGTCTCGCTCACCATCCGCCACCAGGACCGCGACCTCTACCACCTCGTCGCCCTCTCCGTGCGCGACATCCGCTACCGGCGCGACGGCGCCGTGGAAACGCTGGAAATCATTCTCTCCGAACGCGACCGGGTCTTTCTCCGGCTGCGGCCGGACGTGGTGATCACGCAGGACGCCTCCGGGCTGGGGTGAGCCCGCCCTCGCCCCGGTATAAACTCCCCAGACGCCTCAACCCTCCGGCCCCGGGCGCCGCGGACTGGCCGCGCCTTCCGCAGGCGCCAGGCGCCCTGGGCATCGTCAGTGAAATGTCGCAACAAGAAGATTCCTTCGACCTGAAGAAAATCGCCGTTCCCGCTTTCGGCCCCTCTCTCTTCTACGGGCTCAGCAACGGCGCCATCCTCCCCGTCATCGCCCTCACCGCCCGCGACCTGGGCGCCTCCGTCGCCACCGCCAGCCTCATCGCCGCCCTCATCGGCATCGGCTCGCTGTTCAGCAACATTCCCTCGGCCCTGCTCACCGAACGCTACGGCGAGAAGTACGCCATGACCGGCGCGGCCCTGCTGAGCGTCGTCGGGCTCCTGATGGTAATCACCCTGCCCAGCCTCTGGGTGCTGGCGATCGCCATGCTCATGCAGGGGGTCGCCCAGTCGGTGTTCCAATTGGCGCGGCAGAGCTACATGATCGAGATCGTGCCGCTGCAATACCGCGCCCGCGCGCTCTCCACGCTGGGCGGCACCACCCGCATCGGCACCTTCATCGGCCCTTTCGCCGGCGCGGCCCTCATTCACTTCATCGGCCTGGACGGCGCCTACTGGGTCGCCCTGGCCGCCATGCTGGGCGCCGGCCTGATCGCCTTCACCGCCCCCGACATCGAGCCCCGCGCCGTCCACAGCCAGGCCGCCGCCCGGACCAGCATCGGCCAGGTCGCGCGCAGCCACTGGCGCGTTTATCTCACCCTGGGCGTCGGCGTCATGCTCATCAGCGCGCTGCGCGCCTCGCGCCAGGTCGTCATTCCCCTCTGGGCCGACCACCTCGGCCTCGAGCCGGCCACCACCTCCCTCATCTACGGCCTGGTCGCCGCCGTGGACATGTCCGTCTTCTACCCCGCCGGCAAGGTCATGGACCAACGCGGCCGCCTGTGGGTCGCGCTGCCCTGCACCCTGCTCATGGGCCTGAGCCTCATGACCATTCCCCTCACCGGCGGCGCCCTCAGCTTCATCCTCGTGTCCCTGTTCCTCGGCTTCGGCAACGGCATCGGCTCCGGCATCGTCATGACCCTGGGCGCCGACGCCTCGCCGCCCGGCGCCCGCACGCAGTTCCTGGGCATCTGGCGCCTGATGTCCGACCTCGGCACCAGCGGCGGGCCGGTCCTGCTGTCCGGCCTGACCGCGCTGGCGTCGCTCGGCATGGGATCTTTCGGAGTGGGACTGCTGGGGCTGGTGGCGGCCGCGGTGTTCTGGAAGTGGCTGCCGGCCCGATCCCATACGCCGGCCAAGGCGGGCTGAAATGGGCCGGCCGAAACCGGGAATGCGCAGCAGGAATGCCACGCTGGTCGGACTGGTCGCCGTCCTGCTCTGGAGCGCGATCGTCGGCCTGATACGCAGCGTGAGCGAGAGCTTCGGCGCGACCGGCGGCGCCGCCCTGATCTATACCGTCGCCTCGGTTTTCCTGCTGCTGACGGTCGGATTTCCCCGCGTCCGCGAGTTTCCGCGCCGCTACCTCATATGGGGCTCGCTGCTCTTCGTGGCATATGAGCTGTGCCTCGCCCTGTCCATCGGCTATGCCCACACCGGCCGGCAGGCCATCGAGGTCGGCATGGTGAACTACCTGTGGCCCTCCCTCACCATCGTCTGCGCCATCCTCTTCAACAAGCAGAAATCCGGCCTGCTGATCATCCCCGGCTTCATCCTCTCCATGCTCGGCATCTGCTGGGTGCTCGGCGGCGACCAGGGCCTGGATCCGGCCGGCATGCTCGCCAACGTCCAGGACAACCCCCTCAGCTACGGCCTCGCCCTGGCCGGCGCCCTCATCTGGGCCGCCTACTGCACCGTCACCGCCCGGATCGCCAACGGCAAGAACGGCGTCACCCTGTTCTTCGGCATGGTGTCGCTGGTGCTGTGGATCAAATACTTCGCGACGGGCGGCGGCGACATGGACTTCACCTACCGCTCCGCCGCCCACCTCGTCATGGCCGCCGGCGCCATGGGCTTCGGCTATGCCGCCTGGAACGTCGGCATCCTGCACGGCAATGTCACCGTCCTCGCCGGCGCCTCCTACTTCATCCCCGTCTTCTCCGCCGCCCTCGCCGCCTTTCTTCTCAACACCCCGCTGTCCCTCGGGTTCTGGCAGGGAGCGGCCATGGTCTGCGGAGGCTCGATTCTCTGCTGGGTGGCGACGCGGCGGAGGGAGAGAAGCGGAGGGTAGGCTGACGGCGCGGCTTCGTTGCGTCGATGCCGCACTGGGCGACCCGCTGCCGCGCATCGCCACGAGGACGGCGCCCGCCCGCGGCCATGCGCTGCTGTGGCCGACGCCGGACACATTGCCGTCCCCCCGCATCTTCACGCGAACGCCCCCTTCGACAGCGTCACACATCCTGCCGGCGTCTGTCTCAGCGCTACTAGTGCTTCGGCAGCATCGTCTGCGCATACTGGATGCCGACGCCAAAGGCGCCGCCGAATCTGCGCGAGATGCCGACGGTCAGGTCGTAGGTTTCCACGCGCGCCCAGTCGCGCTGCAGTTCCAGCAGATACGTCAGCGAGGTAATGGGTCTCGCGCCCGCCTGGAGCATGCGCTGGACGGCACGCTCGTGCGCTTCAGGAGTGCAATCGCCGCAAGCGTCGGTCACGACATAGACTTCGAAGCCTTGTTCCAGCGCCGAGATGACCGGACCATTGCAGCAGACCGAGGTCCACAGGCCCGCCATGACCAGCCGGTTCCTGCCCACCGCGTTGACGCGCGCGATGAAATGCTCATCTTCCCAGGCGTTTGACGTCGTACGGTCGGTAACTTCCGCGTCGGGAAAGACGTCGGTAATTTCGTCAAACAAAGGACCGGCAAACGTGTCCTTGGAAATCGTGGTGACGATGGTCGGCACTTTGAAGCCCTTGGCCGCGTTCGCCAGGATCGCGGTATTGGCGCGGAGGTTAGTGACATCGATGGACTTGGTGTTGAACGCCATTTCCGCCTGATGGTCGATCAGAATCAGCGCGTGATCGTTCGGGCTCAATAAGCTTTTTGCAGGCTTGGCGGTCGCGTTGATGCGCATCGGAATCTCCTCGGTGGATCAGGCTGCCCGAAAAGCTGGTTTGCCGAGCTGGCCTGCGGTTGTGTGGTGCGGAAAATTGTAGGAGCCGCCCCGCCAGACTTGTGTGCGGCGACGCCAAACCTTCTTTGCAAAAATGCCGATCCGGGCGCCGGCCCGCTGCCACGCTACGAAGAAGCTCCGCCGCGCGGGGCCCTGCCTTCGATGATGTCGCGCTGCGCCTCGATGGCCCGGCCGCAATGCGCCATGAATGCCTTGACGCGCGGCGATTTGCGGATGTCGGGGTGAGTCAGCAGCCAGAGTTCGTCGTAGACCTCCCTCTCCACCGGGCCGACTCGGACCAGACGGGCGTCCAGATCGCCGTGCATGCAGGGAAGCAGGCCGATGCCCAGGCCGTTGCGGATGGCTGCGGCGACGCCGTAGATCGAGTCGCTGCGGTAACTGACGTTCTGCGACGGCACGCGCTCGCGGACATAGCGGTGCGCCTTCAGGCCGGACAAGCTTTTGCCGTACGACACCCATGGCCGTTCGTGAAGCGTCTGCGGCAGCAAATCCCGGCCCAGGCGGCCGCCGCGCGGGCCGTATACCGCCCAGGCGACAGTGGCCATCCGGCGGCCGCACAGATTGTCCGGCACCGCCAGCGCGGCGCGCAAGGCGATGTCCGAATCGCCGCGGGCCAGGTTCAGGGCCCGGTTGCCGACGATCACGTCGATCTGGATGCCCGGATGCGCGGCCCGGAAGCTGGCGATGACGGGCGTCAGAAAATCCTGCAGCAGTGCGTCGCTGGTAGTGAGGCGCAGCTCTCCCTTGAGCTCCTGCGATTGTCCCGCGACCCGGCGCAGCACGCTCAAAATGTCTTTTTCCATGCGGCCGCCCAGCGCCAGCAGCTCCGCGCCGGCATTGGTGGGCAGGTAGCCCGTGCGGCGGCGCTCGAAGAGCGCGACGCCGAGCGCGCCCTCCAGCGCCGACAGCCGCCGTGACAGCGTCGAATGATTCAGGTCCAGCGCCAGCGCCGCGCTCATAAGGCCGCCGTGCTCGCCGATTGCCTTGATGATGCGCAGGTCGTCCCAGGACAGTTCCTCGGTGGAGTGCTTCATGGCGTCGTCGGGGAAGAAGGCGGCGGCGCCGCCAGGGAAGTGATTTTGTCGCACCGCCATCGCGCCCGCGCCGGCGGTGGCGCGAAACAGCGCCTGGTTGTCCGGATTCGATGCCACGCCGTCGTTGAACGGCCGAGGCGCCGATGCTGAAATTTCTTGGACCGCCGCCGCCCGGCGTTCCGGGCATACCCACCAGGAGGATCTTCCCATGGCAGAGACTATTGCCGGCATCCGGATTCCGGACAGCGCCATTGCGCGCGCCGCCACCGAGCTGGTGCGCGACACCGAAGACGACGTGCTGTACAACCACAGCCGCCGCGTGTTTCTCTGGGGCGCGCTGACGGGAGAACGCCGCGAGCTCCAGTACGACCCCGAACTGCTCTACCTCGGCGCCATGTTCCACGACATGGGCCTGACCGCGCGCTACGCCAGCCCAGACCTGCGTTTCGAAGTCGACGGCGCCAATGCCGCTCGCGAATTCATGCAAAGCCATGGCGTCTCCGAACGCGACATCGAAGATGTATGGACCGCCATCGCCCTGCATACCACGCCTGGCATTCCGGAACACATGCGGCCGACCATCGCACTCGTGACTGCCGGCGTCGAGATGGACGTGCTCGGCATCGCCTATCACGACTTCACGCCGCAACAGCGCGACCACGTGTGCACGCACCATCCGCGCGAACACAACTTCAAGGAGAACATCATCGATCACTTCGCCGAGGGCATCAGAAAGAAGCCGCAGACCACCTTCGGCAACGTCAAGGCCGACGTGCTGGCGCTCAAGGATCCTGACTACCAGCGGATGAACTTCTGCTCGATCATCCTGAGCTCGCCGTGGGCGAACTGACCGGGTTAGCCACGGGTCCGCGTTCCGGCGACATTTCCGTGACCGACAAGCCATTTTCCGGCGCCGCCGCGCCGCAATCCCTCACGCACGCGACCAGCGCGCCGGTCGCCGACAATCTCAATACGATGACCGCGGGCGCGCGCGGGCCGGTGCTGCTGCAGGACATCTGGCTCATCGAGAAACTGGCCCATTTCGACCGCGCAGTCATCCCTGAACGCCGCATGCACGCCAGGGGCTGAGGCGCGGCCGGCGCCGAACGCGACATCCGCGGCTTCGCCGTGAAGTTCCACACCGAGGAAGGAAACTGGGACATCGTGGGCAACAACACGCCCGTGTTCTTCTTCCGCGATCCCTTCCGCTTCCCGGACCTGAACCACGTGGTCAAGCGCGACCCGCGCACGGGACTCCGTTCGGCCGACAGCAACTGGGACTTCTGGTCGCTGCTGCCCCAGGCGCCGCACCAGATCACCATCGTGATGTCAGACCGGGGGATTCCCAGAACCTTCCTCCACCTGCATGGCTTCGGAAGCCACACTTTCTCGATGATCAACGCCGCCAACGAACGCATCTGGGTCAAGTTCCATTTCCGCTCCCGGCAGGGCATCGAAAACCTGACCGGCCAGGAAGCCGGCGCAATCATGGCCGGCGACTACGAAAGCCACGGCCGCGACCTGCTGCAGGCCATCGAACGCGGCGACTTCCCGCGCTGTACGCCGCACATCCCGGTGATGACGCAGGAACAGGCGCGCCGCCACCGGCACAACCCGTTCGACCTGACCAAGGTCTGGCCCAAGCGCGAGTATCCGCTCATCGAGGTGGGCGTCATGGAACTGAACCGCTATCCCGACAATTACTTCGCGGAAGTCGAGCAGGCCGCCTTCTCGCCCGCGGACGTGGTGCCGGGCATCGGCTTCTCGCCGGACAAGATGCCGCAGGCGAGGCTTTTCTCATAGGGCGATGCGCAGCGCTATCGCCTGGGCGTGAACTTCAGGAACACGGCGCACGCGATGGGCGGCGCGCGCGAGTAGGTGAAGCGGCGTCACATCGAAAACTGCGCCAAGGCCGACCCGGCCTGTGCCGCCGGCGTCGCGACAGCGCTCGGCCTGTAGCGCCGCCCGTGCACCGCTACGCCATCGCCCCGCTCGCCGCAGAACAGGCCTGCCGATGGAAACTGGCGCGATATTGCGCGGGCGTCACGCCCAGGCGCTCGCTGAAGACCACCCGCATTCTATCCACCGACCCGAAACCGCAACTGAATGCGACCGACTTCAACGGCCGTTCGCTCGCCTCCAGCATCCTGCGCGCGGCGTCGATGCGCGCTCGCAGCACAAACTCGTGAGGCGTGATTCCGGCCTGCTGCATGAAATACCGCGCCAGATTACGAGGGCTCATGCCCGCTTGCGCCGCCAGCGATTGCAGCGTGTGCCGCTGGCCGATGTTCGCCATGACCAGCGCCTGGACGCGCGCCACGGGCGAACCCGGCTCGCAAGACGCCGCCAGATACGGACTGAACTGAGACTGTCCGCCCTGGCGCTGCGCGACCATCACCAGCCGCTTGGCCACGGCCAGCGCGACGCCTTGCCCGTGGCTTTCCCCGATCAGCGCCAGCGCCAGATCGATGCCCGCGGTAATGCCGGCGGACGTAACCAGGCGCCCGTCGCGGACATAAATCGCGTCCGGCTCGACCTCGGCCTGCGGAAACATCCCGGACAGCTTGCGGGCTTCCTGCCAGTGCGTCGTGACGCGCCGCCCATCGAGCAGGCCCGCATGCCCCAGCGCAAAAGCGCCGGTGCAGACCGACCCATAGACGCCCGCCCTCTCCGTCGCCTTGCGCAGCCAGGCCGTCAAGGCCGGATCGGGAGATGCATCGGGCATGGCCGGACCACCCGCGACCAGCAGGATGTCGAACGCGCCAGCGGCCTGCGCGTAATCCAGGTCGGCCACCAGCTGCATGCCATTGGACGCCCGAACCGGCGCGCGGCGCACAGCCACGAGCGCCGTCTCGTAGCGTTCGCCCGCGGACAGATGCGCATTGGCCTCGTGCAGCGCATCCACCGGCCCGGCCACATCCAGCGCTTGCACGCCTTCGTGTATGACGATCGCCACCCTCTGCACTGTCATGGACGGGTTCTCCCGCAACGTCCGCCCGCGCCGTGTTTCATCCTCTTGGGGCCGGCGCGGCGCGGGCTGTGTCTCGTTGATCGGTTTTCCGATATGGGCTTCAGGCACGGGCGCGGCGACGTCATACGGGCCACATGCCGGCGCACGCCGACATTAATGCCGTCGCCCCCCTGGCGGCTTCCCGCCCAGAACGGAATCCTACAACGGAGCCGCCCGCCTCGGCGACGAATTGTCGTTGCGGCCGGGATCCGCCGCCGCCATTTCCCCGGGGCATCGTTCCCCGTGGCCAACGTCTCCGGAACGTCGAAGCGCTGTTTCTGCGAGACGGCGATGGCCGCGCCCTGCCCGACGCCGAGTACTACACCCGCGTCGACAAAAGCGTCCGCCCGCCTTCGGAGCAGCGGCCTGAGGTAAAACAGCCAATACTCCGCATCCCCGGCGACGGCTTCGTGTCGTCGCGCGGATCGTCTCCACTTTTCGACAGGGCCCTTGCCAATGACCTCCGCACCCGCTGCCCCCGACCTCCCTGCCGAAGTCCGGCATCTCATTGAAGCGTTCGAAGCAGTCCCGGGCATTTCGTCCGTCGAAATAAAAAGGCTGTATCTGCCCGACTTGGCGCTTTCCGATCTGTCGCTTCCCGGAGACTATGCTGACCTGCCCACGGCTGCGCTGCGCCGGTCCGGCGGCGGACGGCCCGACGAAACACTGCTGTCCATTCATTTTGAAATCAGCCGCAACGAAGCCGGCCTCGACGGCCTGGAGTTCCTGGCCTGGTGGACCCGCGACCGGGCCCGCGCCGGCGAAAACGTCCAGCTCAGGGCCATCGCCCTTCCGCCTGTCGCCGGCGGCCGCAAGCAATGGGGAACGACGCTCAGGTTCTCCCTCGATTGGTTCTACGTGGACCCGGCGCAGGACATGGCGCAACTGCTGAAAGCGATGGACGAGGCGGCGGGGAGCATCGGCCTGTTCCTGGATCTGTATGGGGAGGCGTTTCGGTAGCGGGCCGGCGACTGGCGAACGTGTCCGCAGTGGCAAGGCGAACTTCGAGGCGGCGGGATTTGACGTTGAAGCACCGACGCCGACCTCCGTCTGCCGTGCCGGGCGTCAGCACGTCCGGCTTTTCCGTGAACGCAAACCGCCTACCTGGCCCGCCGGCGCCAGGCCCACGCCACCGCCGCGACTGGCGCAAGAATCGTCAGCCAGGACAGCGCGTCCCAGACCCCGTCGCCCAGCAGCGCCGACACCAGGCCCACGCCGGAGGCCACGCCCAGCCAGACAGGAATCCGAAACACTTCGCCCGCCGACTGCAGGTGGTCGGTGCGCACGTGCCGGGCTTCGTGCTTGTTCATTGCGCGGCCTCCTTTGCGCGGCCGGGGCGCGGCGCGTCCGCGCGATCGGGCGCGCCATCGGTTTGCACGCCCGATGCCGCGACCGCCTTCGGCTTGCGCAGCCACAGGTACAGCCCGCTGCCCAGCACGACGATGGCGAAGATGTCCAGCACGGCCCACAGCAGCTTCAGCGGCAGGCCGCCGTAATCGCCGAAATGCAGCGGTTGCGACAGGAACAGCGTTTTCACGTACCAGGGCATGTCGCGCGAGTCGGTCAGCTTGCCGGTGGCGGCATCCACCAGCGCCGGCTTGAGCAAACGCGAGGTGACGGGCGTGCTGCCTTTCAGGAAAAACGTGTAGTGATGCGGACTGGAGAACATCGTGCCCGGATACGCCACCAGGCTGACCGTCATATCCGGCACCGCGGCGCGCGCGGCGCGAAGGGACGCCTCCAGATGCGCGGGTTGCGTCACGGGCGGCAAGCCCCGGTACGGGGCCGTCATCTCGGCCATCTGGTCCATCTGCCACAGGCTCAGCACGATGCGGTTCAGGGTATTGATGCTGCCCGTCACGCCGACCACCAGCAGCCACACGACGGTAACGATGCCCAGCAGGTTGTGCCAGTCCAGCCATTTGACGCGCGCGCTGCGCCGGGTGCGCAGCGCGCCGAACTTCAGGCGGCGCATGAACGGGTAGTACAGCACCACGCCCGACACGATGGCCGCCACCATCAGCAAGCCCATCGCACCCAGGAACAGCATGCCGGGCAGCCCGGCGAACATGTCCGTGTGCAGCTTGAGCATGACGTACATGAAGCCTTCATTGGTGGCGGGCTCGTCGAGCACTTTGGCGGTACGTGAGTCCACGATGACGGCGTGGTTCTCTTCGGGCGGCGCGTCGATGGCGCTGGCCATCGACACGTACGTGATGTCAGGATGCTCGTCCTGCTCCCAGAACATGTAGCGGATGACCTCGCCCGGGCGGCGCTCCAGCGCGGCTTGCGCAATCCGGTCCAGGCTGGCGTTGGGCGTGCCCGCCGGCATGGGCGGCGCCTCGACCACGCCCGAAAGGTGCTCGATTTCCTCATGAAAAATCAGCGGCAGCCCGGTCAGGCACAGCAGCAGCATGAATACCGTGCAGACCAGGCTGCTCCACTTGTGTATCCATGACCAGGTGCGCGTCGACATTCAGGCCGCCTCAGAACGCGATACCGGTCGATAGCGTAACCGTGCGCGGCGATCCCACGAACAGATAGCCGGCGGTCGCCGTGCCCCAGTAGTCTTTGTCGAACAGGTTTTCCACATTCAGGCGGAAGGTCACGGGTTTGCCGCTTATCTTCGTTTCGTAGCGCGCGCCGGCATCGACGCGAGTCCAGCTCGGCACCGACAGCGAGTTGGCCGCATCGGCGTAGGTGCTGGCGGTATGGATGACGCGGCCGGTCAGCGTCAGGCCCGGTACGAAGGGAGTGTCCCATTCGGCGCCGAGATTGAATTGCCAGTCGGGAACGCCGATGGCCTTGTTGCCTTTCAGGTCGGACGACACGGCCTTGGTGATGGAGCCGTCGATGTAGCTGACGCCGCCCAGCAGGCGCAGGCCGCGCGCCACTTCGCCGGCAAAGGTGGCCTCGACGCCCCGGTTGCGCTGTTCGCCGAACACGCCAAACGTGTTGCCGGAAATGCCCGAGCTGGGACGGGTCAGCTCGAACAGGGCGATCGTGGCCAGCATCTTGTCGTCCAGGTTGTACTTGGCGCCGATCTCCTTCTGCTTGGATTTGAACGGCGACAGGGTTTCTCCCGGATTGGTGATCGCGGCGCTGGTGGGCGCGGTGTCGCCCTGGGACAGCCCTTCGACGTAGCTGGCGTACAGCGAGAGATCGGGCCGCACTTTGAGCACCGCGCCGGCGAACGGCGTGGTGGCGCGCTTGTCGTAGCGGGGGCCGCCGGGTTCGCCGGTCATGAAGTTGTAGCTCTGCCCTTCGACCTGCTGCCGGCGCACGCCCAGCGACAACTGCAATCGGTCTTCCATGAAGGACAGCGTGTCCGCCAGCGCATAGCTCGTGAGCTTGGTGCGCTGATAGCGGCGCAGCGGGTTGTCGATGCCGGAGGTGGAGGGCGTGTCGAAGACATCGCCCGAGTAGATGTTGGAGCTGCCGCCAGGATAGCCCGTGTAGAAGCCCAGCCGGGCGTCCTGGTCCAGCTTGGTGTAGCCGAACGCCACACGGTGGCCCACCGGACCGGTGGAAAAATTGCCGCGCAGCCCGGCTTCGGTGGACCTGCTGTCCACGGTCATGCGCTGCCAGCCGCCAAAATAGGAATAGTCGCCCTGCGCATTCAGCAGGACGGGGTTGGCGGCGATGGAAGCCCAATTCAGTTTGCGCTGGCCATAGCCGGCGTAGGCGGTAAGCTTGTCCGTCAGGTCATACTCGACCTTGAACACGCCCGATCCGTTGCGGCCATCGCTCCAGCCCAGTCCGGGATACGGGTTCTTGTTGCTCGGCGCCTCGGGAATCGAAGCCAGGCCCGGGCCAAGCTGGAACTGGCGCACGACATTGTCGATGCGTTCCTTCTGCCACAGCAGGTCCAGCGAAGCGCGCAGCGCCTGGCCGCGGTAGTCCAGCGCCAGGGACGCCAGACGCTCGCGCGTGGACTGGTCCTTGATCGGCGTATCGCCGTCGCGGGTCATGGCGTTGACCCGGATGCCGAAGGCATTGTCCGGCCCGAATCGGCGGCCGATATCGGCATGCACGCCGAATACCGAATCCGATCCGACGCTGCCCGTCACGCGCGTGATCGGATCATCCGTGGCGCGCTTGGGCACCAGGTTGACGACACCGCCCACGCTGCCGCCCGGCGTCATGCCGAACAGCGCCGCGGACGGGCCCTTGATGATCTCCACCCGCTCCAGCGTCTCCACCGGCGCGCGCCAGTATGGGGCCAGGCCGAACATGCCGTTGAACGCGAAGTCCCCCGTCGGCACGGTGAAGCCGCGGATGGTGAGGTCTTCGTTGATATTGGAACGCGCGCTGCCCATGCGCACCGACGAATCCGACGCGGCCACGTCGGCGACCGACCGCGCCTGCTCGTTCTCCATGGTTTGCGCGGTATAGCTGGTCACACTGAAGGGCGTGTCCATGACGGACGTGTTGCCCAGGATGCCCATCCGGGCGCCGCCGCCGATCTGCCCGCCCGCGATGGGCGCGGGCGCTTCGTCCATGGCCGCCTGGGCGCCGGAAACGGTAATGACGGGCAGCACCTTCGGCGCGGCAGCATCCGGGCCGGCCGTCTGGGCCGTTACCGTGGCGGCGTACAGCGCCGCGCCGCCCGCCAGCGCCCGTTTCATGGCCGCGGTTACGCGCCGCTGCGCGCGTTTGCGATGCACCATTGCTTTTTCCACCCCTGGCCCCGAATGTTATTTCATGAAACGCGCATGATAATCATTCCTGTTTCATATGACTATCCGGCGTTTCCAGGCTGTTGCAAGGCAGTCACGGTTCGCGGAACGCGGGGCCGCGCGCGACAGGCCCTGCCGGTCCTTCGATGACCGCCGCAAACAAAGGCCGGCGGGCCGGAAACCCGCGAGGCCGCCAATCCCTGGCCGGCCAGAGCGGCATCAGAGAAAAAACGGGACGGGGCGTATGGCCCCAAAAAAGGGACGGGTAGAACCTACGCCGCGATGGCCTGGGCCAGTTTCTGGATGGACAACGGCGCGCAGCCCTCGGCATCGTTGCTGACCGTCACGTAGGCCGGCTGGCCCGCGCCCGTGATGCCTCGGATCGTGCGCGCCAGCACCGCGCGAGTAGGGAGATCCTCGCTGAGAATGGCATTGAACGGATCGTGCTTCTTCTGCGCGTCGGCGTAACCATACACGCCGAAAACGCGGTTCAGGTTCCACCGGCAGACCAGCGGCCCCGGCCACAGGGCGCGCAGCATCGGCAACTGCGCTTCGATCGGCGGCATCTTGCCATGCAGGCCCAGGCAGAAAGTGGCCCCATGCGCCTTGAGCGTCTCGACCAGTGCCCGGCCCAATAGTTCAGGGTCGCGCACTTCCACCGCGACGATCACCGCGTCATGCCCGGACAAAGCCTGCCGGACAGCCGCCAGCATGCCGCCCAGCTTCTCCAGCAGCGAGGCGGGACGGCTCAGCCAGCCCCAAGGCAGGGGACTCAGCTGAAACACCAGGACGCCAAGCTTGGCGCCCAGACCTTCGAGGACCGGCCGCACGAAATCTGCGACGGCCCGCGACGGGTCGAGAAACCCCGGATTGCGTTCGCGCGCCTTGCCTGTCTCGCCGCGCACCTGGGCGTCGGTAATGCTGGCGGGACATTTGACGACGAAACGGAAGCCGTCATCGACCTGCCCCGCATAGTCGGCATACTGGCTTGCCGTCAAGGGACGCCAGAAAGAGCGGTCCACGCAAACCGTGCGCAGCAGCGGGTGCCGGTGGTAGGCGACCAGCCCGTGCCTGGACAGCGTGCTCGAATCGTATTCGCCATCCCAGACCAGCCCTTCCCAGCCCGGATACGACCAGGTAGAGACGCCAAAACGCAGCTGCGCCGGAAGCTGCCGCGCGAGCGCGCGCCAGCCCTCCGCCGCGGGGGCGGGCAGCACCTTGGCCGTGCCTCGCGGGGCAGGGGCATCCGGATTCGCACGGGACGCCGCGCGGTTCGAGGCGCGGGCCGGCGGCAGGGGAAGCGCATCTCCAAAAAGATCGTCTTGCATGCGGGTCATACTGGCGCTGAGGTAGGCTAAAGGGTACTTCAATGCCGGCCGTGGCGTCCGGAACGTGCCCCGAGATCGGGGCCGCGCGCAGGACACTGACGCAGGCCCCGCATTGCGAGTAAGGTACGAGCAGAGGCCTCGATTGCCCGGCACTTCGGCCTGTGCCGCCAGCGGGAACCAGACATCATGAAGATCCTTCGTTCAGCCCTGCGCCCTGCCCTCGTCGCCGCCGCGTGCGCTTCGATTGCCGCCTGCGCGGACAATCCGCCCCGGCAAACCGATATGGACTACCGGAGCCGCCCCCCTTCTCCCACGGTACGGGACACCAACAGCAGGCCAGGCTCGCCGGGCCAGCGCTTGACCATACAGTCCGGCGAAGGAGAAAGGTTGAATCTCCCCTGGTTCATCCAGGACACGCAGGACTGGATCAACAGCAACTGATGAAGTCCAGCTGACCACGCGCTCCTGTCGAATCCGTTCCCGCCCTCAGCGCCCGGCTCGCCGTCATCGGCAATGAAAACGCCTCCCGGCGTAGACTTCATCGAGAGGAATACGAAACTGCCCACAAATCGACCGCCATTTTCTGCAACACGACGCCCCCTGATTCGAGTGAATATTCCGGGGATGGCAAGCAGGCCATCGGCGGTTGGAGCGGGCGCATGGAAAGACGGCAGGCAAAGCGGCGGATCGGGGTGGGAAAAAAGGCATATGGCCAGGCCGACGTGCTTGCGGCGGCAAGAGCGCGCATCCGCCTGGTGTTCTCGCATTTCGAGCGCGTCTGTGTCGCCTTCTCCGGCGGCAAAGACAGTTCCGTCACCCTGCACCTGGCGCTCGAGGCCGCCAGGGAACTCGGGCGCGGCCCTGTGGACGTGCTGTTCATCGATCTCGAGGGCCAATACCAGGCCACGATCGCCCACGTGGAAAACATGTTCGCCTCCGAAGACGTGCGGCCCTGGTGGATCTGCCTGCCGATCAACCTGCGCAACGCGTCCAGCATGCGCGAGCCCTACTGGTGCGCTTGGGAACCCGGACGCGAGGCCGATTGGGTCCGGCCCATGCCCACGCACCCCGCCGTGATCTCCGACCCGGCCCGCCTGCCCTTCTACCGCTATCGCATGGAGTTCGAGGAGTTCGTGCCGGCCTTCAACGAATGGCTGGCGCGCGACGTGCCCACCGCGGTGCTGGTGGGCATCCGCTCCGACGAATCGCTGAACCGCTACCGGGCGGTCAAGCTGGGCGCCAAGACCAAGAAGCGCGCCTGGACGCCTCCTGGCGGCGAGGGGCCGGTGGCATGGAGCACCCAGGACCAGCCCGCCAGCCGCGCGATCACCTTTTTTCCCATCTACGACTGGAAATTCCCCGACATCTGGCGCTACATCGCGGACCACGGTCATCCTTACAACCGCATCTACGACCAGATGCACCGCGCGGGCGTGCCCTTTTCCCAGATGCGCATCTGCCAGCCCTACGGCGACGACCAGCGCAAGGGGCTGGACCTCTTCCACCGTCTGGAACCGGAAACGTGGTTCCGCGTCGTGCGGCGCGTCTCGGGCGCGAACTACGGCGCGCGCTACTGCCGCCAGCAGTTCCTCGGCTATCGCGGCGGGCTGGGATTGCCGCCCACGTTCACGAGCTGGAAACAGTATTGCCAGTTCCTCTTGCTCAGCATGCCGCCCGTACTGAGGCAGGTCTATCAGCGGCGCATCGACCGCTTCATCCAGTGGTGGGCCGCGCACAACTACCCCGTGGACTGCTGGCCGGACGCCGGCATTCCCGCGCTGGAAAACCGCAAGGCACAGCCGTCCTGGCGGCGCGTGGGAATGTCTCTCATCAAGTCGGACATGGCCCGCTCGCTGTCTTTCGGCTATGCGCGCCAGGACGTCGAACCGCTGTTGGCCACCAGGCCCGGAACGCCTCGATGACGCCGCCCGGACGCACCGCTTACCCTCCCGCCCGGCACGGCCGGGCGTCCTAGGACAGAAACACATGCAGAGCAAAACGAACCAGGCCGTGCTCGATCTGGCGAGCCGGGCCGAAACCATCTTCCGTGAACTGCCCGACCTGCCGTTGGCCGCGCGCGTCGAAGCCATCAACCTGTTGCGCCGGCTGCTGCACCAGTACAGCCCATTCTCCGGCGAGCCGGTGGATTGCGTGCAGTGGGTGCCCGGCGACGAGGTCGTGGGCAACGACTACAACCCCAACACCGTCGCGCCCCCTGAAATGCGGCTGCTGGAACGTTCCATCGGCGCCGACGGCTTCACCCAGCCCATCGTCGCCCACCTCGATGAAGACGATCGCAGCATCGTGGTGGACGGCTTCCACCGCCAGCGCGTAGGGAAAAAAACCGGCCCCATCAAGGCCCGCCTGCACGGCTACCTGCCCCTTGCGTACGTCCGGAGCGACCGCGGCGACATCGCCAGCCGCATCGCCGCCACCATCCGCCACAACCGCGCGCGCGGCGTGCACGGTGTTGCGCCCATGACCGACGTGGTGGTGAACTTGCTGCGCTCCGGATGGACGGACGGCGAGGTGGCGCGGGAACTCGGCATGGACGACGACGAAGTCCTGAGGTTCAAGCAGGTTTCGGGCCTGCCCGAACTCTTCCGCGATCACGAATACTCGCCATCCTGGTCCTGAGCGCTCCCGCGCCGCGCTCAGAAGCGGTGCCGCAGGCCGACGGCCGCGGCAGTGCTGCGCAGATCGTCCTGGAACGCGAAGTTGTCGGCGTAGGACGCGTAGGCGTACAGGTTGGTGCGCTTGCTCAGGTCGTAGGTGTAGCCCAGGCTGTAGACGCTGAACGTCCGGTCGTCGCCCGTCAGCCGGCTATTGCCGGGATCGACGTGCTGCCACGACGCCATGATGGTGTTGGCGCCCAGGGGCAAGGTCAGGCCCAGCAGGTATGAGTTCGCGCGGAAGCCGTCGGCCTGCTTGAAACTGCCCAGCGGCTCGCCCTGGCCGGGCGGCAGGGAGTCGAGATCAGCGCCGGAGAACCAGCCATTGCGCGTCTGCCCGAACACGGCCGACAGCTTGAGCACTTCGAGATCATAGGCGCCGCCCACGATGTACTGCTGGATGGGAACCGGCGAGCCGCCGTCGAACGGGTTGCCGCGGCTGGGGTTCATGCGATCGTACGACGCGGCCAGGGTCAGCGGGCCGTCCAGGTATTGCGCGCCGGCGGTGATCACGCGGTTGTTGTCGCTGGTGCGGAAACCGCCGCCTCGGTTGTCATCGGCGTTGAACGAATAGCCGATGCCGGACCTCAGCCCACCGAACGACGGCGTCTGGTACAGGACCAGGTTGTCCAGACGCATCGCCTTGGCCGAGCCGAAGGCCGTGCCCATGCTGGCCGTCTTGTAGCTCTCGCCGAACGGATCGATGCTGAGGAAGTGCTTGGAGGCCAGGTTGGTTTGCCGGCCGAACTCCAGCCGCCCCCAATCGCCGCTTTGCAGGCCGACGGTGGCCTGGCGTCCGAACAGCCGGCTGTGGTGCGACGGCTTGCCGTTGCTGGACGAGAAACCGCCTTCCAGGTTGAACGTGGCCCTCAGGCCATCGCCCAGGTCTTCCGAGCCCAGCAAGCCGAAACGCGAGGCGCCGCTCACGCCGTCCACGGCGCCGACGCGGCTTTCCTTGAAGCCGTCACGGCCTTTCACCTGGTTATAGCCCAGGCCGGCATCCACCGACCCATACAGCGTCAACGACGCCTCCGCGCAGGCCGCGCCCGTGAATCCCCCGGACAGTGCAACGGCCAACAATATCTTTCTCATTGTCGATTTCCCAAAGCGGTGTAACACGAACGGGCATGCGCAACCCGTTTGTGCGATAGGCGAGAGCCAACGCGCATGTGGGGGTGAAGCTATCACCGCTGGAAAATCCACATAATGACCTCCAGTCTGGTTTCTTGGGCGTAATGGCGTTGCCGCGTCTCTTGTCCGGCTTTGGGGCGGAAACAGTGCCGTTGGCGTTGGAAAAGCAAATACTCCGGTGTTCGGGTGTCCGGGTGGCAGCGGCTGCGCGAACGGGAAGCTGAAAACGCCAAGCTCAAGCGCATATCTGCCGACTTGGCGCGGGAGAATACAGCGGTCACCGACATCTTGAATCGAAAATCCTGACGCTGTCGGCCAGGCGCGAAGTGGTGGAAAGCTGGCGCAAGCCACGCTCTCAATCACGCGCGCGTGCCAGATCGCTGGCCTGTCGCGGGCGGCGTACTCCAAGAGGCCAACGCCGGCATTCGAACGGGATGCCCAGGGTCATCCATGCCCTCCATGCCGTTGCCATCCCGCATGGGCCCTGGGGATTCTGGAAGGGTTCTGCCCGGCTGCAGCTCGACGGTCACGGCAGGAATAAAGAGCGCGCTCATCGGGTGCACTGCGACATGCGTCTGAACTTGCCCCGGCGCAGCAAAAAGGGGCTGCCCGACCGGCCGCGACAGCCATTCGGTCCGGCCACAGAGCCCAATCGATGTTGGGCGCTCGACTTCATGTTTCAGACGCCAAACGTGATCGACGAAACGAACCGGGAATGCTTGGCCATCGGGCTAGGCATGTCCATTCCGTCGGCACGCCTGATTCGGATCTTGAGCTTCAGGGATAGACCACCGTGCCATCAGGCCGGACAACCGCCCCCGGCGTCAGGCTCGCAGGATCAATGTGGCCAGGCCCCATGATGTGGAAAACCGCCATGCCCCCGGCCAGGAGATAGTCGGCCACGATGCGCCGGTGGCAGCGCCACCATACCGCCTCGGAACACATCAGCACGATGCGCTGCCGGCTGCCGAGGTCGATAAGATGATCCAGGCCGGCGCGAAACGGGGCCGACATCGCGTAGTCCGCATAGTTGTGGAAGCTGTCGTTTTCCCAGAATCGATTGACAGCGCGGGAAACCGTTTTGGATTTTCCCCGCAGCCCGCCCAGCGCCCCCATATGCTCGTACCCCACCTGCAGGAGAGCCAGCGCGACCGGCAGGACATCCTGATTGAACTGAGGGTTCGCACGCGAACGCGGCACCGTGCGGATATCGGCCACCAGCTCGATGCCGGCCTCTTGCAGCAATCCGGCGAATGCTTCCAGACTGCGGTTCGAATGGCCGATGGTGAAAAACGGCGGCGTCATGTCCGGCCCTTGCCGCGCACGCGCTCTAGCGCCTCGCCCCGGTGGGCGGCAATGTGGCCGGTCTTGTCGCTCTTGATCTCATACTGGGGATGTTCCGGCGATGCGCGATGCACGTGCCCCTTGTAGTCGAAATCCCGGGTATGAATGGCAATGATGGTGCCCGACACCCTGCCTGCCTCGGAATTCCAGGCGACGTAGTCACCGATCCTGAATCTCGTGGCCATTCGGTGCGCTCCTTGTCAGCCAGCAACAGCGTCGATCCATTGTGATCGAATTCTTGGGCCGATGCCAGGACACCGCAATGATAGCGCTCGGCAATCTTGCGCGCCCGGTCAACCGCGACGACCACCTTCGCAATCACGGATTCGTGCTTGGCAAGACAGGATGGAGACTTGCACCCGCGTTTGACGTCAATCCGAATATCGACAAGGCAGAACATGTCTTGAATATTGACGACGTCGACAATCGACCTAGCCTAGAGACTGTTCTCAGCACGGCCGCTTTTTATGGATTAGACGATATGCAAGCTCAGCGAATCGTGAATGAGGTAGTCATGGTCGTTGATCATTGGCAGGACGCTGCTCGCCGGATACGCATTAGCGGTGCGGATATTGATTTGACCGCAGGGGCGTTCTCGGCAAACAAAGCCTAGGCAAGAAGGCTGCCTTGCGGGCGTCAGCTTTCGGCCAGCAGCCGCCGACACGTCCCTTAATACCGAAATGCGCTGCTACACAGCCTCGGTCGACTGCGGACGTCCGCAGTCTAAACGTTGACCTCCGGCGATCTGTACGGCACTCTTCGATAGGGGCTCTATCGGAGGAGAGTTAAGTGTTTGGATTCTTCAAGAAGAAGGCAGAACAACCATCAAAGCCGGAAACTCCGCTTGCTGGTCCACTGGTTACTGACCCGTCCTCGGTAGGAAAGGATGATGCCAAGGATCAATACATTGCGGACCAGCCAATAGCGAGCAAAAGCGAAGATAAGTTCAATCGCGCTCCGTTCGCAATGCGCATAGCGGAGACGCTAGCCACTCGCTCCGATCCTTCCAGCATTGTTATAGGCCTTTACGGACCTTGGGGAGACGGCAAGACATCCGTTCTCGAGATGATGCAGGAAGAGTTGAAGACTCATGACGAAATCATCGTCGTGCGCTTCAATCCTTGGCACTTTCAAACTGAAGACTTACTCCTGCGAGGCTTCTTCGCCACTCTAGCGGATGCGATGGGAAGGTCACTTCCCAACATGAAAGAGAAGGCCGGAAGTCTGCTTCAGAAGTATGGTAGCGTGCTTTCTCTGGCATCACTCTCGTTTGGGGGGGGCGTTCAAGTCAGCCCGGGAGAGGCTGCAAAAGGGCTGGGCGACGCGATGTCAAATGTGGGCCTCGATGAACTTCGGTCCCGCATTGAGGGCATGCTTGATGAGGCGAAGAAACGCCTCGTCATTCTGGTCGATGACATTGACAGACTGGATCGCGACGAAACTCACGCCGTCTTTAAGCTGGTCAAGTTGTCTGCCAGCTTCCGGCATACCGCATACGTTTTAGCGTTCGACGATGCAGTCGTCTCAGCAGCCCTGGGAGAACGATATGGCGCAGGAGGCGCCTCCGCTGGACGAGCCTTCCTAGAGAAGATCATCCAAGTGCCACTTCACTTGCCGCCAGTTGATGAAAACAGCCTCCGTCATCTTGCGTTAGAGGGGGTTGACAACGCTTTAAATCACGCTGGCATAACGCTCACCCAGCCTCAAGTTGATACATTCGTAAGGCATTTCGACGACGCACTCTTGCCTCACATTGAAACTCCGCGTCGGGCCAAGCTCTTGTCCAACGCTCTTCTCTTTGCTCTGCCAATACTTAGAGGCGAAGTTAACCCATCCGAACTGATGCTGATCGAGGGGATTCGCGTCATCTATCCCGAACTCTACGCAGCGATACGAGACAATCCAGTTCTTTTTCTCCAAGGCGAGCATGAGGCGTGGCGCAATCAAAGGCAGGATGCTGTTAGCCGCATCGACACTCTCATCCGGCAAGCGACGCCCATGCTTTTGGACGACGAACGCGCAGTTGTCAGGTCTCGACTACTCGAGCCACTGTTTCCTCGTATCGGGAACATGGGATACGGGGGCGAGTGGGACCCAATCTGGGCAGGAGAGCAAAAGGTTTGCTCAACGCAGTATTTCAAACGCTACTTCACCTATAGCGTACCGGTCGGTGATGTGCCTGATTCTCATGTAGCGGCGCTGTGCGAGAGCGCGGCACAGGCGTCACCGGCGGTAAGGCGAGCTCTTCTCGAAGCGTTTGCGGCTCGTCAAGGGATTCCGAGATTGGTTGCGCGACTACGCCAACGCGAGGCCACCATGACGGTCGAACAAGCGACGGCACTCATAGCAACCTTTGCTGCGAATGGCGATTTACTTCCCCGTGAAAGGGGAATGATGGTCCTAGCTGACACGCGTGCTAAGGCAGGAATGCTAATCGCGGGTCTCCTGCGTCAAATCCCATCGCCAGAAGACAGGCAAGCCGAGGCAGAGCGGGCTATCCGCATGGCGATGCCAGTTGGGTTTGCGATGGAATGCATACGTTGGATTCGGAACTACGAAGACACGCCGCCTGAACGGAGAGTTCTTGCCGATGAAGGAGAAGCGCCACTCAGAGAAATTCTCACAGCGCGCATCGAACAAGCCAATGCAGAGGCATCCTTGTACACTTCGCATCCAAAAGACGCCCAATCTCTCTATTGGGCTTGGGTGCATGGAACCTCGCAAGAACATGTGCGCGAGCAGCTCATTACAACGTTCGACGAGCATCCTGAAGAACTTGACTCATTCCTAGCCTGCTATGTGGGGGAAGCCTGGGGAATGGAAAGTGGCCTTCCCAGGCCAGCAGATTTCCGACGAGAACAGTACAACTCCGTGACAAACATCCTGCCCGGTGAGTACGTTGCAGCGAATTTGCGACAACGCTACGGACCTGAACTTGATACGCCGCAAGAGTATCCACCCGAGACTATGACGCAGTCGCGCCGTGTCGCGCATCAGTTCATGGGGGTTCATCTCTACGTGTCGCAGCATCCTCCTGAAGCAAATCCAGTCGTCGCCGACGGAGATAGCTCGCGAGGGAATGACTCCTCAGAGGCATAGCACCTTCCGTGCCTTATGTGCTGTGCTGTGCTGTGCTGTGCTGTGCTGTGCTGCCAATAGTCTCGTTCGGAATGCTTCAGGTAAAGCAACATGTCTTTCGGCCATGCAAATACAAGCCCACTGAGCACCTACTCGCCGGACGCGACTGCTGATGTCTTCCTCCGACCATTTGCTGCCCTTAGACGCCATGACACGATTCGGGCCCATGCAGCCATCAAAATTCTGCCGACCATGACGAAATATCCATTTGCACCGCGCCTGAATCCTGACGGAACGGCAAAGCCAGAAACTGATGAGGAGTTTCATGAGAGGGTGATTGCCTGTCTCGAACAACTCGACCCGATGGACCGTCTCGAGCGTGCGAAGCGCCACATCTGGATGGGAAAACATCATGTTCGCGTCGACGGGGGCTACTGGGAACGATCGGAAACTTCGGCAGTACTGCAGGAAGCCCGTAGCAGTTACGTCCACGGCAACTTCATTGCAACGCTGATACTGGCGCTGGCCTATGTCGAGCACGTCATCAACGACGCGCTGCCACCGCCGCCCAAGGGGAGAACTCCCACAATGGCCGCCGCTATCAAGCAAGCTCGCGCAGCCGCGCTGTTTCCAGATGATCTGTTGGATGGAGTTGCCGTGCTGAGCGACTTCCGTAATCCGTTCGTACACCGTAGAGGTGCAGACGACCCGGACACGATTGGTCAGCGCGTTCGGAATCGCAAGTCTCACCCGAGAATGATCCTCGAACAAGACGCGCGCGATGCGTTGCAGATCATGTACGAATTCTTCCGTTTTTCACTTGGTCCTCCACTGCAGCCTTGAGGCGATAGGTGTTCTGAATGTCCGATATCAGAGTCGCGCGACTTCCGCAATGGGCCGAAAGCGGTCGGCCGCGATTGGCAGCTTTCGACCCATAACGGTCGGCCGAACAGTCAGCGCTCTAATGACAGAAGGCGGCATGCTCCGGCCATGAATACTCGTTCGCTCCAACAATAGCTGATGTCCTAAATACCGAGTGCGATGCATATGCGAACTTCTCAATCCGATTATATTTCCTCATTGGCGCTCGATAAGCTGGGCGATATATCTTTGATGTAATACTGTCGTGAGATCTTGCCCACGTCATTATGGTGGAGTCGGAGATAAGGAGATAGATGCTCTCTCTTTCGGCAAGCGCAATGCGAAGGAAAATTAGATGCCGGGCGACCTCGACGAGTTTATCCAGCTTCACCGCACCTTTCACGATCTTGCGCTTAGCGAGGAAGAAGGCAAGGAGTCCGCGTTATTCCGGCTGATGAGCCGCGATAAGGCTACGCAGTGGTCCGATCTACTTGAGGAGCCGCGCGTCGTCCTCCTGTCTGAGGCGGGCTCGGGAAAGACCGAAGAGCTCCGGCACATCTGCCGCGACTTGCGACAGTGTGCGAAACGAGCTTTCTTCCTCCGCATCGAGCACGTAGCCCGGGACTTCGATACCGCATTCGAGGAGGGAACACCTGAGGAGTTTGAGGAATGGATAATCTCCGACGAGGATGGCTGGCTTCTTCTAGACTCTGTTGACGAAGCACGTCTGAAAGACCCGAAGGACTTCGAGCGTGCTATACGCACGATCGGGCGCAAGATCCGGCGAGTCCTTCAGCATACCCATGTCGTCATAACCGGGCGAACAGACGCTTGGCGGCCAAAGACTGATCTTCTAATCTGCGAGCAGGCGCTACCGTGGACAACGCAAGCGACCGTGCCCGAAGAAGAGCAGGAGTCAGACGATGCCGTGACCACCGAGGAAGTTCCTGGACCGAAACGCCGAAAGTCTCCCTTCCGCATCGTCGCGCTTGACGATCTCGCCGGCGAACAGGTCGACCGTTTCGTCAGCGCCAAGGGCGTCACCGACATCAAAGCCTTCAAGAAAGCGGTGGAACGCGCCGACGCATGGTCGTTCACTGCCCGCCCCCTCGATTTCGCCGAGACTGTCGAATTTTGGATCACCAACAAGAGGGTCGGGTCCCGTCTTGAGTTGATGCGGGCGAGCATCGAAAAGAGGCTGAAGGAGCGCGATCAAGACCGGGCCGACGCCAACCCAATCTCTGAGGATCGCATCCGCCAGGGCGCGCGCCTCGTCGCGGCGGCAGCGACACTAGTGAAGGAGTCGTCGATCCGGATTCCCGACGGCCAGCAAAACGATCGTGGCCTTCCGATCAAGGAGGTGCTGACCGACTGGAACGACGCCGACTGCCGAATACTCCTGACCAGACCAATATTCGACGAAGGCATCTACGGGACGGTGCGCTTCCACCACCGTTCCGTTCGCGAGTTCCTCACGGCAGAATGGCTCAATGCCATGCTTGTCGACGAAGGATCACGGGCGAAGATTGAGAACCTCTTCTTCCGTCGTCAATACGAAATCGAGGTCGTCGTTCCGACGATGCGCCCGCTCCTGCCCTGGCTAGCTCTACTCGACCGGCGAATCCTCGAACGCGCAATACGTCTTGCTCCCGAGGTGTTGTTTGAGGGCGGAGATCCCGCGCAGCTGCCAGTGGATATACGCGCCCAGATTCTGCGCGAAACTTGTGAACAACTCGCCCAACCAGCGCCCAATCGGAGCGCCACCGAGTACGCGGCCGTACAGCGCTTCACGAGCCCTGAGCTCGCGGATGTCATACAAGAATTGCTAGACAGACACCGTAGCGACGAGGACATCGCCTAGTTCCTTCTTCGCATGGTCCAGCAGGGAGAAATCACAGCGCTTGCAGGCGAGGCCAAACATTTCGCCCTCACATCGCGCGCGAAGTACACGCGAATAGCGGCCATCCGGGCCATGATTGAAGTCGGGTCGCGGCAGGACTGCTCGGAGGTCCGACAGGCGTTCATCACGGAAGCGCCGCCACTCCGGCGAAGCTGGCTCGGTGAGCTTGTCGACAGCCTCGGTCAGACGAAAGAGGATGTGGGCTGGCTGATCAAGGCCCTCTCGCTAACGGCGCCGAAAAGGCAATACGAGACCGATCCGCTGTCAGATTCGCTTGCCAGCTACGTAGCCGGACTTCCTCCGACGCTCCTTCCCACTCTTTTCAATGGACTTGCCAAGCTTCTGAGCCGCAAGCCAGTTGTCGAAGAGGGTCATTGCGAGATTTCCAAGCGATACAGCTGGCTTGGCCAAACCGCAGGTCAAACCTTGGTGCGAATGATCGGACTCCGTGATCCAGCCGCCCTGAAGAAGACGGCGCTTTCAACTCTGCGGAAGCTCCCCACCGCCGAAGACTACGGGCGCAGCGTTTTTGAGGGAGTGCGGAACGAATTGCCGAAGTTGGTCCGCCAATGGCCAGACCTAAACCGCGCACTGTTTTGGCATAGCGTCACGGAGGAGCGCGCGTGGCGCAAACGCAAGAACGGCGAGCGCCTGACCAACTACTGGCAAGCTTCAATCTTTCGCGGCTACTGGGCCTTCGACAGCTCGGACTTCGACTATATGAGCGATGAGATCGTCACTCGGCCCCTCCTAGACGACCAACTCGTCGCCCTGTCACTCGCCTTCACGCTCTACCAGCATAACGGCCGCCCTCCATTGTGGAGGAAAGCGCTCAAGAAGGCATCGTCGGTCAATCCCGAACTGGATGCCGAGCTGGGTAAGCTACTCAAACCGCCCAAGGGCGAAGCGGACAAATTCAGACGCCAGCAGGCGGCCTGGGAGCGTCGTGCCCAAAAAAAGGCTGCGCAGGAAGCTGCGGCCAAGCAGCAAGCGAAGCAGATCTTGGCGGGCCGAGTGGAGACGATCCGTGACTTTGGTAAGCCGGGCCTGATGTCCCGGGACCAACACTATCTTCTCGAGCAGATGCGGAGCGCCGAGAATCAGCATAACCACTGGACTAACGGCAATTGGCAGTCCCTCGTGGAAGAGTTCGGCCAGAACGTTGCGCTCGCATTCCGGGACGGAGCCGTCGGATACTGGCGACAGAACACGCCTCGACTCCGGTCCGAAGGCGCTGCTGCAAACACGACGCCAGTGTCGACGATCTTCGGTCTCACAGGCCTATTGATCGAAGCGCGGGAGGTCGCCTCGTGGCCATCCCACCTATCCCCAGCCGAAGCAGAGCTTGCGACCCGATACGCCCTGCAGGAGCACAATGGATTCCCCATCTGGCTTCCCCCACTGTACAAGTCGTTGTATTGACCCAGTGAAAACCTGCTCACGTCATAATCGAGGAAATGACGATGAGCACGAAGATGGAAGAAGACATCAAACGCTGGACAGCCAAGCGCAAAAGCGCGCTGGTGCTGGACATCATCCAAGGCAAGACGACAGTGGCCGAGGCGAGCCGCCAATACGACCTG
>Ga0180217_1000187_pt1 | contig 124921 bp, 51 predicted proteins | sample eDN3rd37CBELigOP_FD_128521 | JGI IMG/M metagenome (GOLD analysis project Ga0180217, IMG submission 128521) | Enriched Organic Plus compost microbial communities from Emeryville, California, USA - eDNA 3rd pass 37_C BE-Lig OP (version 2) (version 2) ... | reverse complement strand
TGACTGACTGACTGACTGACTGACTGACTGACTGACTGACTGACTGACTGACTGACTGACTGACTGACTGACTGACTGACTGACTGACTGACTGACTGACTGACTGACTGACTGACTGACTGAGGAATGGGCGTCAGTTTCTCACATTTCCGGGGGAGCTGATTCGTGGTGAAGCCGCAGCTGCACTGATAGATCAACCACTCGGTTCGGTATATAATACTTGATAAGCCCCTATTTATCCCATTTTTATCCAATCCAAGACCAGATCTTCCAACGAAAATCGTGACACAAATCTACACCTCCATCATCGCATGTTGGGAAATCTCGTCATATTGCACCGCTCCGGCGAGTGTATCTTCCACAAAACGTGTAAGTTGGCTTGATTGTTTGTTCTGTTTCTACCGCTTGACTCTTGGCCAACATGTCGCCCTGCTTATGCGTGTGAAACACTAGGCTAATCTCACTCTTTGTGTCCTTTACAACGAACACCTGTACAACACGAAGATGCTGGCACACCTTTGGCGCTCAATGTGACTATCGGAATGGCGTCCGCAATGGGCACCTTTGCTGGCCTCGGCACTCAGGTCAGGCGCGATCCTAATGATACAATTCAGGCCACTGGCGGAGATCTGCCCAGCAAGGCAACAATTGAGGCCGGCTTGAATCATGATGGCATGGTGAGCAATCCCGAGTATGATTCCAGCAACGTGGGCTCTGCCCTCGCAAGCTCTAGGGGCGGTGCAGCAAGCAGCACAGGTACGAGTGTCAGCTCGATGCAGTTCCCAGAGCCCATCTGCGTGACCTTAGGAGAGTTCCGAATCGCCTCCGCTGAATGCGGTCCTTATACTCTGATTGTGCAGTCAAGCTCAACCGTCGGGAGTGATACGTATCCTATTGCGCTTCTCTCGAATATCCAACAGCTCGTCTCGCTTCATCTAGGCCCGTTTTCACGGCTCACTGATGAATCTGATATGATCGTACCCATTCTTGATCTAATCGACGATCTCGTTCAGGGCTACTCACAACGTTTGGAAACCATGCTCGGGACATCAAGTGCAGTATATATTGATCGCCGAATCCGAGCTCAGCTGGACCAATTACTGATCGCTGTGGAGGAAGTTGACAACGTCATGGGTTCAGCCCTGTTCCTGGGCTCGCAGCAACTTCATTCTAGGCTCCCTCCGCGCTTCGCGTTCTGGGTCTCGAGACTTCTTGCTGCGCGCCCTATGGGGACTGTGCGCACTCGCGCACTTCCCTTGTATTTCCAGGGTTCCTGGCTCATCCTTGTACTAACACGCCTGCAACATATGACGTTGGCGCTTACGCTCCCAATTCGTGCGTCCTTCCTCTCCGTACTACCATTGGTGCAAGATCTCGAAGCAATTCTCACCGATTCGGAACTGCCAACCCCAGAAACACCGCCACTCTTGACGACTCGTAATTTGACATCTCGAGGTGTGCTTCTCTGCGCTTTTGTACATTACCCATCGGGGTCCTCCGTGATCCCAACCCCGCGACGCGCTGAGGCAGTTAGCGACACTGACAGCAGTACGCTGTTCTCAATCTTCCACTCATTCTTCCACAAGGTGTCGAGCGTGATTCGACCTGGCCAGACGTCCATTGTTAAACTTTCCTCACACTCGTATCGATTTATTGCGATCGCACAAATTGATTTCGCCCTGTACGCACTTTTCCCAGAACGACTGGATGAAACGCATGCCACACGAGCGTGTGAAGAAATAATTTTGTCTGCAACCCAGCAAATGGGCTTGAATATCTCTGCTGGCTCAAATCTAGGCACAAGGTAGCTACTGTTTGCTCTTTTGAACCTATGAATACAGCGATCAAATCAGGGAGGTACGGTTAACGTGTTATGCGTGTTTCGAAGGGTTTATGTAAACATTTAACGAGATTTAAGAGACTGTTCGACGTCTACAGTGCAGCATGCACTACTTAACTGCCTGTTTAGGACATTGATTTGATGAAATGCTGCTTAACAAAGCGGATCAATTGTAGTTGATCAAATGCACACCCACCTAAGCACCACACAGCACCACGAACGATTGGCTTGAGAGATTTCCCCAGTTGCTCCGCCTGCTGCTGCGTAGCGGACTTCGTTCTGGAGTTTGCTTGGACGGGTCGGACACGTTCCAACAGACCCAAGGCCGAGCGATCAGCATCTTCGTTTGGTTCATCCTCTTCGCAGTCGGAGTCATCGGAGGCAGGATCGTGCTCAGTATGCTCAGATTGCTGAATGTGCTGATCGATATCCAGGCATTCGTCATCATCTTGAAACCTGGAGTCAGCTGATAAGAAGCGCTCTCCATATGCTGAGAACAACCTTCGATTGATTGGCTGTGCCGAACGAACTGCTGATAACGATTCTGAAACTTGAACATCTCGCGCGGCTGTGCTTATTGCGAGGGATAGGAGTCGCTCTTCCAAAGTGTACGAGTAAAACGCCTCGCAGGAGGATTCCTGGGAGTTGAAGAGCGGATTCAGAGGGCTAGCACTACGTGGGTTCGCTTCCGCCTCATCCTCTGAAGATGACATACTATCAAATGAAAAGCCATCTTCGCTTCGTTCGCTTTCCCATCCAGATGACTCGGGTCTCGAACCATCAGAGTATCGTCGCGAAGTGGGGTCATCACGAGTCCTACTCATTCGACCCTCTAAATCAATCCATAGTTTGAGAGACGAGCACAGTGGATTGAGTCGGATTTTAACTGTGACGTAGATTCGGTCGGCCAAGCCAAGAGAGGCCAGTAACGGGGAAATGCCTCTGAGGCAGCCATAGAGTGCTTTAAGTGGGAAGGTATGAAGGAAGGCAATTGCTGTGCCCTCTGGGAATCCTGGTGCCGCGATCAACTCATGGTGTTCATTGGCGTAGAAAGGCGGAGGAACACGACCAAATATGAGGACATTTCGCTGATGCACACATCCTGAAGGCCCTTCAGCTGACGAACCGTTAACACCAGTCGTAGTTGTGAAGCCACCTTGACCTTCGCTCGAATGACATTGCTGACACCATCGTGGTACATTTAACAGGCTGTCGATGAAAGAGAAGACATACTTTGGGTGATTAGGTACGGTCTCATTCATCTGACAGATGGGCCAGTATGGTCGTGTGTGCAGAATGGCACGAGATTCTCGGACAACGGAGCGAAGGTGGAGCAACAAGATCTGTAGCATAATTTCAACAACTTCAAGCTCGTCTGCGAGATCAGCGAGCGCCCAACAATCGTTCTCAATTCGATCAAGCTCTCCTGGGTGTTCGATGACTTCGCCGAGGATAGTCAACTTCGTGCTTCGATCAGAACCGACTGCGCTGCGCGCTAGAGGTGCAGTTTCTGGATCTACAGGTGACAATACCTTAATTTCCAGCGGCTGTCGGGACGTTCCATCACCACACCTTGAGTTAATACTAGATGCATCTGAAGACGGCTCCAAAGGTGCGGGCGATGCTACATATGCGGTTCTGGGTGCGAGCGTAGTGGGTGGTAAAGCGGCACTCAGAGGGCGCCTCAGTTCATGACCTGCTTCTCCATATGATCGCTGAGCTATCTGGCTACTAACTGCCGGGCCATCGGAAGGTGAGCGGAATATGGCACGAAGCTCTTCCTGGATTTCACCTTCTTCGACGATCTCCGTTCGTGTACGAGAAATCATGGGTTCGGCCGCGGTCGAACGCAGTTCTCGAGCTGGCCTTTCGTCAAAGCTGCTCGAAGGTTCACCCCTTGCAGGAACCCTTGGAATAATAGACTCAGGGGCTGGAGGGCCGGACAGTCCAGGGATTGTGTCATCACCTGGCCTCATCATGTCGGGTGATGAACTCCTTGAGACATTCGCGGAGGCGAATGGCATCTTCGCCCTTTTGGGAACATCTGCCAACGAACTCGGTGCATGAGGAGGAATATACAATTCATCAATGGCTGGTGCAACCACGACGTCCGATTGTGCGCTCTGGGTAATTGCACGTGGGTCATCGTATGTTCCTACTGCGGGGCGTCGCTGAGGCATGAGACTTCTTCGATAGGGTCGATTCGTATCATCGTGAGACCTCAGGGTGATCGAGTTGAGATCCACAGGATCTTCCGAAGTGTTGTCTGGTCGCATGAGCGAATCCGTTTCCACATCACGGACGCCTTCTGATGTACCATCAATGCGCACACTTGATCCCGTTGGATTGGCTTCTGAGGGCGCTTCAGGAGCCTGGTCTAAGTCTAGTTTGAGCTCTGCAGGTACGTTAAGCTGCGGCGCCTGACCAACCACTCCGCGTCGTCTACGAGCCGAGGTGATAGTATTCGTTCGACTGAACTTTGGTGAAACAGCGGCGGGACCTAGGCTACTTTCTACTAGGCTTGGCGCGACCGAAGGAGGACGAGAGGCCACGAGCGGTGGAAGCGAGTGGGACATCGCTGGTGAAGGCGGGCCACTTTGAAGTCGACTTTCATCGCCGACGGCAATGCATGAGACGTGTGGAGTTGCGAGATGGTGGCCCAACTGTTGTGCCCGTTCTCGCATCTTCTGCTGCTGGCGGATCGAAACCGCTCTTGCCGCAGCTAAACATGCGCGCTTCCTTAGCTCGGTGATGACCAGTCGCAGCATCCGATTGAATCGATATCCACCTCGGACTGAGGCTAACCGCCGGAAAATGCGCACAATAAGTTGCCGGCGTGACGGCTTGCTCGGGCAGGCATGGTGCTCATGCTGATGATCGTTGCCCTGCGGTAGCACTTGATGGAGCAGCCATCGACTCGTTGTACTAAAATTCGGGGGCTGTGAGTCCGCAACTTGGCATAAGAATGAGTGTAGCCACGTGATGTTGCGTTGGTCCGCTGGGCTGGATATCAAGGTATACACGACTGTGGGAAGCATTGGCCTAAGTGTCAGCAGAATTACTTTCTCTGACTTGAGACTTAAGGGAACTGGAGAGGGTGCTCCACTTCGAGCTGCAGCCACCTTTGCCGCGGCGAGTGCGTTTGCACCGAGCGGTGTTGTGCTCAGACCGGTACCATAGGTAGGGGTAAGCTTGATCTTCAACAGGTGCTTTTGAAGTGATGAAAATGGGTCCGAGTGCGACTGAGCATCGAGTGATACGGTTATATCTCCAACCCTACCGATTTTCGGAGATGAGGTTTGCGACCGACCTACGTTGTCACCAAAAATTTGCTTTAGCCCCTGCTTAACCCTTGTAGAGTATCGCAAGAGTCCGGTAAGCAGCGCCTCTACGTGCTCCTGCTGAACCTGAACTGTGGGCAGGAATACATCGCTATCGGTCTTTAGAGTGTGCGACGCATCGCCATCAGGGCTCCCGACGATTACGGGTGCATAAATGTGAAGTGGTGCCAATGGCGTCAAATCAAGCCGACGCGCCATAGAAGTGGCCCCGCCCCTCTCGGAAAAAGTCCCGAAGCATCGACTTACGAAGTTAACCCAGTCAGGTTCCAGCTCATCAAACAAAGGGTTCAGCCAAGCTCCAGAGTCTACGGCCTTGAATCTCGTACCATTCGCGAGTGATTGCAAGAACTTAGCAGCCAAGATTAACGGCCGCGTGGAAAGGGAAGCAGTGCGCGGAGGTTCGGATGCTGTATCACTTCGAGGTTTGTCTAGGAGACCGGCCCGCTTGGGATCAGTGAGTGCGGGTGCAATATAGCGTAGAACAAATATCGTAGCAACTACTGACCTCCTTATTGAGCGCACAAGATCCGAGCTAAACTCTTCCCTGCCTAGACCACAGGTTGTGGCAATCTTCCCACGCACAGTAACTTCTGCAACGTGGCATAACCAGAGGATTTCTGCCGGAGGTGGCGGTCCATGTGTGATGTACATCACGAGCTTGCGTAAGGCGCGCTGAAACTGCCATCGGCACTCGTCGACGATCGATTGAGGCGGCTCGTCATTGACGGAGGGGTTTGCTTGCGATGCGCTGGCCTTCAATTGAACACTAACGTCGAGCGATGCCTGTGACATAACGTCCACCTTGTCATTTTCTTCAATAGTTGGTGATACTGTTGTTACTGACTGGTTTGTGGGTCCGAGAGATACAAACCGCTTGAATAGCGCAAACGGGCCTGATTGGGACTGTTGTGTTGAATGTGACAGGGAGGGTGTAGGTGAGGGCAATGATGACGCCGGACTAGTTGGTGAGCTCATGACCATGCTCATTGGCATACTTAGTGAGGCGTTAAGGGCAGGTGCAACTGATTGCTTAGACTGCCGATTGGCGATCTCTGGGTCGTACTTGTCCGGATGGGAGTAGATCTTGTGCACGAAGCTTCGAACATACGATTCGCTACGCAGATATGTCTTGGGACCCGGCGCAGAAGCCAGGAACGCAGACATAAAGATTGTTAATCCACTCGTTGTTCTGAGTGGCGCAAGGGCACATGTCACCGTGGCAGGATCATCAATTGACTGAGAGACAGGTGATGATGACGGTGAGGTTGAGGTTTCGGGTGCCAATATTTCGCCTCGAAGACCGAACGCAACAGTGATCGCGAATAGTAGCCAGTCGTAGGATCTCGGATTCACAGCTGCCAACGACTCTGAGATGCTCAAGGCAAGCATGGCAACGTCGTTCAGCCATGTATCATGCGCGTCAGCAGCCGAGATAAGAGCTCCAAGCGTCGCGGGGTTCACAACGAGGTGCGCGATCAAGTTCGAAATTGACTGGGTGTCGATAGGCTTGTTCAACTTAACACCGGTTACCATATCCATTGCATTGCCACTACCTGAGGGCTGACGTGTTGCCGGACCTGCTGAGCCTGACGTGACAGGTTGAGTGCCAGCTGTCGCAGAATTGCTTGATGGTGTGTTCGTGGCTGCTGTTGCTTGACTTGCACCTGAAGTGAAGTTGGACGTCAGTGAGTTGACTTTTGACGTAATAGAGGCAGCTAAGCTCTTCAGCCACGGGCGAGAAAATATAGACGGCTCCTTTTTATCCTTCTCGTCATCTTTTTCCTTGTCCTTCTCCGCTGGCCGCGCTGGAAGCGACTCCGTCGACCGCCTGCGATGCTTTCGCTGGTGGTACCTTTTTGATTCGGCATTGATGTTGTTAGCGATAAGACCAAATAGAATGGATTTCAACTCGGCAGCATGACGATCGCGCTGTTCGAGAGCACTCTCAAGTCTTGAAGCAATGTGTAGGACACGATTAAGAAGCAGAGCGAGCCATGTGGACCTTGGAGCCTCTTCGGGCACAAAGGTCCGAACATCTGGATCAGACGTGCCCAATGCTTTAGAGCCAGTCTCAGAAGAGCATTTTGAGTGGCTCATGCTATCAAGAAAGCTCGTTTCTGTTGTTTCGAATTCCAACCATCGCTCCAGCGAATTCTCACTTCCGAGGAGCCCTTCAAGTTCTGCATAAAGATCAGTATTGATAGGTTGGGGTGAGTCTGGTGGTGAGGGCAGTTCATATGGTGGCACACCGTCAATAGCCTTTGTTTCGACCGCATCCTCACTCGCTCCAATGGGTTGCGCTGAGGCGGGTTCGCTGCTGGCTGATGACGAGCACTTACTCTCAAACACACGGACAAGAAGTTCGATCTCCCTTTCAACCGCATCCTCCAGGCTTGTGTAGGGCAGTAGCAGTTCCTTCTCTGCGGTACTTCCAATCCGGACTGATCCTGCATTGGGGCAGAGCTGGGCTTCCATCTCGTCTGACCAAACCAGCCGAGTGTTGATATCGCTCTGAACTCTTGTCTTTGTCTTTTCTTGTGAGGGGGGAGGCAAATTTGGGAGGGAAGTCGGGGGCATAGGTGACAGCTTTGGTGCACTGTTCTGACGTTTCCGTTGCTGTTGTTGCTCGGCAGGTTCGAGTGCTCCTCCAGGGAAAGGATTCAGCGGGGTTCCGGGGGTCATGGGAGGCGGTGGAGGAGGCGTATTGCCCGATAGCGGGGGTGGGGGCGAGAGCGGTGGTGGCGGTGGAGTTCCGTCCCCGCCTCCATCCTCTGCTCCTGCATCTACCTTGCCTCCCTCCTGTCTTTCACCCGCGCGATGATACTTAGCACGAAGTGCCTCTTCACTGGGAGACCAGGGTGGGGGAGGTGGCACTGGAGAGCTCAGTCCTCGATCTCTGGGTGTTCGGATGGGGGCCTGCAGCTCTTCCGCACCCGCGCCATGGCCCTTGACACTACTACCACCATTACTACCTCGCGCAGTATACTCTGGCGTGGAAGGAATCTCGAGTGGAGGAGTGATTCCGGCAGTGGTTTGGGCCGTGTGCTTGGGTGCTTCGCTCATCTGAACGCAGTCACAGTCCAAATGGCTTGGAGAGTGCTCGTTGGATATACTACCGACCCGTTGGGAAGGGCCCGCGTGGCGCTTCCACCTTTAGTCTCCGCACTATTGGCTGAGAGTGAGCGGAACGTTTGTTTTCGGATGATTTTCAAGACCGTGCGCTTTGTGCCAGCTATCGCTCCAGATGCATATACCGTAAGAGTTGGTTCTTTAACTTGTTGTAGCAATGACACTGCGAAAGCACTTGTGCGTGGCTCTCAAAATGTCGTACAAACCATGACACAAGTCAAGCTGATCTCATATCCGTCCTGGCCCGAATTCACGGTTTCGTGGGTTAAAGATCTAAGCGTCCTGGCCCGGATTTGGTCCGACAACATTGCATTGTCGACATTTCCACAGCTGCAGAATCATCGGGTTGCCCCTCGTGGCACTGCAAAACAGAAGACGAGACTTAAGAGGACAGGATTACGCGCTGGTCTGACAATTTAGAACCGTCCCTCATCTCCTGCGAGGCCCCAAAGTCGCACTGCCACTGGACTGGCTTTGTTGCTGAAGCCTACCAGTGAACATATCTGCCGTGGGGCTCACTGACAGCCTTATCCAGGTGCCAAGTTTGGCGCTTCAGTCCGTGTGTGCACTACTGATACGGCCATAACTCGAAGATGATCACGCTGGCGAAGTACAAAGAGGTGGTTAATATCATCAAGCGCAACCACTTCCTCGATTTCGATGAAGTTGCCAAGCAGTGCGGGATGGCCTACGACGCCATTGTGAGCATTTACAGTCAGGTAACTCGGCGGAAAGAAAGGGTTCCCGTTGAGCTCTGCAACGAAAGGTGGCAAGCCGGAGAAACTCTACTTGAGATTGCAACATCGCTCAAGATCTCACCCTTTACCCTGGTCCGAGAACTCTTCGAATCGCCACTTCGCCCGGTCGCTTTGACTGCTCGCGCGGCCTCGGCGTGTATTCGAGAGCCACACCTTTTGCGGGATCTACATCCTCGGCTTGCCGCAGAATTTGAGCAACTCGGTGAGCTTTTAGACAACCAGTCGATCTCGTCCTCGCGTATCCGGCAGCTCATAGGATCAGAATATGAAGTCCAGTTGCAGCTCCAGCTCAGAGCGCTTGGTGTGCCATTCGTCACCGAAGAACGACTCCGAACGGAAGGTGTCGCAAAGACGCCGGATATACGTTTGCTCACCCCAATCTACATCGATGGAATTGATCACGAGATCAACTGGATTGATTCCAAAGCCATGTTTGGTGATCATAAGATGCATGCAGCACAGATCAAGGCGCAGTTCGTCAGCTATGTGAATATGTTCGGACCAGGTCTAGTGATATATTGGTTTGGGTATGTTGATATCATGAATCCTCCCAATTCGGCAGAGCGACCCACAACAGCGAGTACCCAAACTACTAGAAATGGGACGCGTGGTGATCCTTCAGTAGAGGCTATCACCGATTTGGACGTCTCATCACCCGGTGACATTCCTTCAGGAGACGGGACGAGTGAGTCCAAGGCTGGTCTAACTCCCACTGACCAGCAGAAACTTCAATTGAGCTTCGCGACATCTCCAACTGAATATCTTACCAGCCCCGGTGATCTTGGTGCGGTGTCCAATTCAAACACGCTTGAGGACCCCGAAGCACAATCAATGCTGCTTGCGCTTTCACAGCCACAGTACTGGCACCCTTACGTTAGTGTGCGCAGTTCACTTCCTAACTCCCTAAGGTTATTCCCAACGCCCAACCCGCGAAAACTCTAAACCAAACTCTCGAAGCTGTATATTGTACCGTTGCATACAAAAGTGATAGTACGGCACACATCCGGTGCTGATAAGATGATTACTGTATTGTAAAATCTTTCGCAATCCACGCTTGGCCTAGTGTACATACAGTTCTTCTACTGCTAGCAAATAGCGTGGCTGTGCGATGTTGAATCCTACGTTACTCGTCAAAGCGAGTGATGGTCCAAACACCATCTGGCGATGCTGCTGAGGCCTCAATCGCAGCTGGGATATTGTCACCCGCGCCTGCAATGGCCACACGAGCTGTTGCAAAGTCGAAGTGAGTTTGAAGAACACGCAGGAGATCCTCGGGCTTGCACGCGAAGATAGCATCTCGGAACTTTTGGTTCATGTCTGGAGGAATACCGCTGAAGAAGCTTTCGAGACCGCGACGTGACGGCAACACGGGTGCATCCATATCAGCGAGTACACTGAGTCTACTCTCTTCGAATACGCGTAGGTCCATGTTCTCAGGCTTGGAGGCCCATTCAATAGCACGTTTGAAGTCTTCCAAGGTTCCTTCAACTCTTGGATCACGGAAAGAGCTGAGCGTGAACACGCCGCCGTCAAAGCGCGCGCCACCTCCATACGCGCCACCCTTCTCACGGATTTCACGATGGAGGAAACCATCTGTGAGGTACTTGGCCAAGACTGCTAGGGCGGGCGCATCTGGATGTGAGCTCAGAACGCTCTTGAAGACCATAATGCAGTGATTGATCTGGATAGGCAACGCGATGTAGTTGTGAGTGCGGACCCCAGCCGTACCTGCCTTGGTCTTTGCAGCATCTTCGTTAATGGCATTCACCGCAACCTCTAACCAGTCGCGAACAGACATGTTATCAAGTGTTCGTGCATCAGGAAGTCGAGCGACTCGAACCAACTCAGCATCCATTTCCTGATAGAGGTTCTCCATGGCCGCCTGGACCTTGGCCTCAAATTCAGGATTAGAACGTCCATCCAAGGCCGTCGGTTTAGGTGCACTCGTCATGAGCTTTAGGAAGGCATATGCCGTTTCACGAGCCTGGGGTTGCGACTGCTCGTCGAATGAAAGCATCATGCGATCGATTGATGACCCAGTCTTGCCGGGAGCGAAGATGCGTGCGTTCAGGTCCTGCATAACACGAGAGAATGCAACAACGGAAGGGGTTTCAAGGGCTGCCTTAGCCGTGTTAACAGCCACAGCGGACTCCTCCGCCTCATCCGCGACATCAACGGATTCGTCTCCATCGACACCTTCAGATTCAGCAGCACCCACTGACTCGAGGTTCGCACCAACCTCTGCTCCTTCAACGGGTTGATCCTGATCAGGCAACGCTACAACTTGTTGCTTTCCCAGCGTACTTTCAACATCTGCGGTCATACGGTCTACGAACTTCCTCACAGATCGAACAAGCGGAATACCCCCCATTACATTCGAGAGGATCCAGGTCGGTGCATCGGGAAGTCGAGCCGCAGCATCATACTTGGCCAGCCTCTGCGGAGCTTCAGTAGCATCCGAGGAAAGTGTGCCTGAGAATCGTACAAGCCGATCGTAGAAGCGAGCGGTGAAGTCAGGAGCAAGCGCAGTCTCACCCAGGATTTGTGCCAATCGGGTAGTCTTCTGAGTCAGTGCATGACTCGCCAGACGCAGACGCAATGTTGGTTCAGGATCTGTAGGGTTCTTCGCATAATCATGCTCAACTCGAGCTGCCATATCCACTCCTCCTGTGTTGCAGCTGATTAAGAGTTGGTGGTCTTCGTACGAACGACCTGCCACTCCGAGTTGACCAAAGAGCTCGACGGCAAACATTAGGGGAATGATATCTCTTGCGCGGAGCCGATCTAATAGGCCTTCAACAGAGCCGCGGAGATAGACAATACCATTGGTTGGCTCCTGACCCCAGGCAATCACCGTCTTATTTTCAGCATCTGCCTTATTGATGGTGCCAATGCGATCATTGTTGCCCAGCGCATCCTTCGAGATGATGCCTTCAATCTTGGGGGGCTCCATAGCAGGAGTATGAATCGAATATCGCGTATCATACACATTACTCTGCCGCGAAACATCATCAATAGTGACCTTGGGTAGGCACTCAGGGTCTGATCCTGCCTCCTGTCGCGCCTGGAGCTCGGCCGCACGCGCCTCAATTTCCTTGACTTGCTCAGGCGTCAGGCTTGCTTGAATTTGGGCAAGTTGCTCCTTCTCCTTGGCAATCAGCCTCTTGTTGAAGTCTCGATCAGCGTGCTGGATAAAATGTAAGCGGTGTGGATTTTCGAGCACATGGTGCGCCAGAAGAGCGCGGAAGTATACATTGCCGTACGTGTTAATAGCGTGCCGCAGCAAGGGCAGCAAGGAGACGACACCTACACGAGACTGAATATCTCGGTTGTGAGCAAAGATCGGGACTAGGTTCATCAGCAGGCGCACACCAAAATTGGAGCTACCTTTTTTCGTGGATAATTCGACACGATGCAGGAGGCCAAGGAGTTTCTTGCGGTCAAGACCCGTGCCATTCACAGCAATATCCTCGAGTGCCTTCAAAAGACGTTCTGCGATCTCAGGAATACGGTTCTTAGGACAGTTCTGGATACCCAAAGAGAAGACATAGTCACCAAGTGAGGTCTCAACACCTGTCGAAGCAGCGGGACCAGTGCCCAGCTCGGGATCATTGATAATGTCATAAACGGGTGATTGTGCCTCGAAGATTGCCGCGGAAAGAATCGAGATACCAAGATCCTCCAACGCCTCGTTGGCTTGCGCGCGTTGAGCTGGGGTAAGGCTGCGAGCATATGCTCTTGCTTTCTCCAGCTCCGCTTCCAGTTCCTTTTCTGACTCTGCTACATCCGCAAGTTCGTCCGGATTGCTCGCCAGCTTCTCACGGAACCGGTGGGCCTCGGCCATGATATCAATCTTAAGTGGGCGAGTCAAGTACTGGTCAATAGATGATTGAGCAAGCTCGTACGTATCTGGGGTAACGCCCTCAGCGTTCGTACCGCCTGGATTGACAGAGGCGAGTGAGACTTCGGATTCTCGGGCGTTTTGTGGAGCGTGCTCATTCACAAAGAATGACGAAAGTAGTGAGGGAGACATAATGTCCGTAACTGACTCACGGCCAAGCCAAGTGATTGCAAAGCGGCTTTGTTTATCAAGATCAGGGATTAGTGAGTTGTCTGGTCCAGTAGTAACGACTCCTCGAGGTCGGGAGAAGCGAGAGCGTTCTCGCGTCAGATCGGTAAGCCTTCGAGGAGCCGGGTAGTTTGCTGCAGCAGGGGGAATCTGGGTGTCCTCAACTCGCTGTCCAAAGTGGGAGAGGGCTCCAATGGCAGAGACAGCGGGCGGAACTTCTGGGGGAAGAACGGTACCAACAACTTGCTCCGCTCCACTGAGGGATGTGGTCTTGGTCGATTCGCTCATAGTTATGCGTGGGTGTGGTCTGGTTCCATGCATAGTCAATTTGCCTGCGGATTCAAACGGCGTGGGTGCGTCTGGTGGTGGAACTTCGTACGCGGTTTGGCCCTGGCTCTCGAGCCGAGCCATCTTGCGGTTGCAAACTTCATCGATCTCCTGAAGGCGGGGGTTCAGATCTCCATACGTCATAAAGATAGCGTTGGATGGGTGATAGTGCAGCGCATGGAATGCCTTCAATCCTTCATGAGTAAGTGAAGGGATCGCCAATGGATCACCGCCCGAGTTGTGACGGTAAATCGCCGTTGGGTAGAGATACTTTTCCATCTCACTGATGAACTGAGAGCTTGGATCTGACAGGGCACCCTTCATCTCATTGAACACCACCCCTTTGTAGACAAGTTCATACTTGTTGTGGTTGTCTTCCGCGCCCTCTTCCGTTCGTACGACATCGAGACGATGGCCCTCCTGAGCAAAGTCCTGCTCGGCGAGGTTGGGGAAGAAGCATGCATCGAGGTAGACAGAGAGGAGATTGTCAAAGTCCTTCTCGTTCTGCGTAGCGAATGGGTAGTATGTGCACTCGGGTCGGGTCATCGCATTCATGAACGTGTTGAGAGACCTTCGCATCAGCAAGAAGAAGGGGTCTCTTACGGGATACTTTTCCGAGCCACACAGAGTTGTGTGTTCGAGGATATGGGCAATACCGCTATCATCGCGAGGTGTCGTTCGGAAGCCAAGGCAGAAAGCGTTCTCGTAGTCGTCGCGGTCAACATGTAGGTACAGGGCACCGGACTTCAAGTGGCGCAGCACATACAGGTCGAGGTTGAGTGCAGGGTGGCTCTGGGCATCTACCACACAGAATCCATGATGAATTGATCCAGGCGTAAACATCGACTTAAGGTCCCACTTGGGGCTTGATCGCTTGGGTTTCACAAGGACCGCATTGCCACTGCTGCCCGTGCTCGACGTGTCGGTCGAGAAAAGTCGCGCTGAACGCACGCGACGGAGGAGTTCACGAGGAAGAGAGGTAGGATCCGCAACAAGGGTAGGTGCCTTGCGACTGAGAGTGGCATAAGAACCAGTCTGAGCAATCGAAGAGACACCAGCGCCTGGAATCCCCACGCAAGGAGTCCCATTTCGCACAAGCGGAGTTTGGGATGTGGCCTTACTTGGGAGCGGATGTTGGAGAGATCTCGCTAAGAGCGCAGCGCGGGAGCCCGTGAGCATGGACGCGGCGCGCAAGGGCACTGAGCCCGACTGCGCAGCGGCCCTAGCGGCCCGCAGAAGCGATTGCATCTAGAGCAATCCGACAAGGTCACCGCGCACAAGTGAAAGGTTGAGTCGGAGACGAGTGGAAAGTGAGTGATTTGGCGAGATTTAATAGCTATTCCGGAAAATAAAAAGCAAAACATAATATTCCCACAGAGTGCATGCTCTAATGCGAGGTTAGTTCCAACGCACTCGCGGCAGATCCCACGCTTTCTGCAGCAGGCAAGCTGGAGCTAAGAAGGTCATTTTCGCTGTTTTACAGGAGGTTGAATGGCAGAGGAAGTCGAGTGTTTCGAGTATTTTGGTAGTATCGTTCGATAGAATACGCGTGAAAGAATCCTACTAGAGTATAATCTTCGCCAGTATACACTCGGCTTGACTCGAAAATCGATACCCAAGTGACCTAGACGAGATTTTTTCCTCACTCCTACCTCAGTGTTGAAGACCTTACGCGATGTGACATGTTCTAGAACCTATCGCTTACAATGCAACTCTTTCCTCTCTGTCAATTAATATAGATATCTTGCGCTTGTCTGACCATCAGACACCGCAAAGGGCACCCTTTCTACCTTTCTCAAGGGGCCCAAACCTAGCTGAGGAGAGTGTGTCGCCCGGCAGGAGTGCTGGGAGCGGCCCGGAAAGTGGGTGACGTGGCACTCGTTGTTACAAACTAGCTACTCTCCAATGAGCGCTTCCTACGCCCGACTGCAGGATGAGCCTGATGTGGCTGGCGCCGATGGCGCCAGCCAACATCGAGGGCTGCAAACACCACAACGTGTGGGCTCGTCATCCTCAGTCAAACTGTCGTCACCACTGGACAGCATCACACCTGCAAATCGGCAGTCATCAGGACTATGGATTACTACGGTCGAAACACCGCAGGGTGCGATTGAGGCTGCAGCCTATATCCCTGCCAACACAGATTCCCTGCTGGTTACCAACAACAGTCGCAGTGGCGGTGGTACTTCAGGGAATGGCTCGGCCCCCAATCTTGGCCATGGCCTTGGCGGGAATACCGCCTTTGGAGGCGTTAGTGCTGGCGGCCTTGCAGGTGGGCTAGCGTCAGCCGATGCATTTGGTTCTGGACTCTCTTTCGCTGGACTGAAGGACCCATCTATGGACGCAGATGCACGGAGCCAACCCCACATTCCATCGATAGGTCGAGCCTCAACGATTCCCGTTGACAGGGCCACAATCGACTGGCGAGTGACGGTCCCCAAGTTTAGTCGTTATTGGATGCGCTGCACAACCAAGGGTTGGATCTACATCCTTGCCGGATGGACCCTTCTCTTCATCCTGGGCTCGATTCTCGGCAGTGAGCTTTACCGCATGACGTCCTCGTATAATCCTTCGCGCCATGATTTTGATGCCGGGCAAAGCAATCTCTTGTTAGAAAAGAACTTTCCCGAGCGCATCCCGCACAACTACATGTTCATTTCAGTGTGGGCTCCTCCCGAGTTTGAAATCAGACAAGAGCCGGTGTACGATGTCATGAGCAAGTTCCGTGAGCGACTGAGTCAGTATGAACCCAAGGGCATCTTTAAAGAGTTCATTGCTGCGGACAATTATCGCGGATATTTCAATTCAATCCTTGCTACGGAATTTCTGGGACCAGACGGGAATTCAATGGCTGGTCGAATCATTTTCGATACGACCAAGTTCAGCGGGAAGTACACCGTGATCTCGCCTACACCTCAGCCCCAAGAGGTAATTGACTTTCAAGTTTGGGCGCGGGATCAGCTCAATCAGATTCTGAGCCGCCCCGTTAAGTTGTATCCTTCTGATTTTTCCTACAGCGCGGCTCGTTTGAAGGATTATCTGCAGGATGACACATTAAGGCAACGGGTGGATGCTGCTGCAGTATTTAACGATACATCACTCCCCAGTGTGGTTGCTGATGATCTTCGACATTTCGATGAATACTCCCAGCAGCTGCAGCGGGATGGAGTTGCGCCCCTGACCCATCCAGAATACCATAACCCAAGGCTGAACGAGTTGCTCTCGTTGACTGAATATGCATTAAATGCACCAAATCCTAAGGCGGTCACATCAGACCTACGATTGCTGCAGGACACGATCGCTCAGGAACTCTGCGACACCGCTTGGCCGCACCATTCGAACGAGTCCAAACAATGTATGAGATATGTGAAGTCACGTCTGCAAAATCCCTTGAATGCTGCGAAAACTCGGAAGTTCTCAGCCGCACAGGAACCACTCAGCACCGCGGCAGTGGCGTCGATGACCAATCCATTGGGGGATATCGGCAAGGTACAACTAGATGCTGAACATTTTGATCAGAGTTACATCGATCGGTTGTCACTTGTGGGTGCCTCCGAAAGCGCTCATCACGTTGCGCAGGACACTCTTCTCCGAATGGATGCGGCAGCCGAGGACGCCAAGCGTGTGTCGGAGGAACAGATTCGTATACTGCGCGAGTCTATTGAGGTAGCAACTCAAGACGATGATGATCCCGACGATGACGGCGCAGTTGACGTTATGTTGGTCTCGAGGGTTACGAGCATAGGGTTGCTCCATCACGACACTGCTCAAAAACAGCGCACGGAAGGCTGGAAAATCTTCCTTCCTGTTATCCTAATCGTTGCTGTAGTCCAAGCACTTTTCTTGGATAATCTCCGCATTGTCGGATTTTCGATCTATGCTCAGCTTGTCTCAGTGACTGCATCGTTCCTTTTCCTTCGAATGTCGCATAACCCGAACATTCCGGTTCCGATCTTTGGTATCACTCTGGCGATCGCCTTGAGCAGCGCAACTTCCTTCCATATCTCAACCCTCTTCTTCTGGCGATTGTCGAATGAATTGAAGCGGGCGCGTGGCATGCATTTTGTCCACGATGCGTTGCTTGTCACTCTTGCAAGAATTGGGAAACCAGTATTGGTGACATGCCTCTTTAGTTGTGTTTCATTCGCCACACTGGCAATTCATCCCCCATCGTTCTGTGCATCCACCGCACTACTTTCTGTCATTGTGGTTCTCCTGAGTAATTTGGCAACGATCAGCATCCTTCCTGCGTTCGTCGTCGCGTTACCATTCTACTTTGCGCGCAAGTCGAGCTTCCCTTGGCCGTGTCGACTCTATTGCCGAGGAACCTGCTGTGCAATCCGCTGCTCAGCCATGTGCAACAAGTGTCAGGAGGCATGCTTCTCAGACGAGGACCCGCTCCACGACTGGCAAGCCACTCTGGAGCAGAGGCAAATGCTTGCGAATAAGAAGTCAGGCTCAGGCGCCAAAGAAGGCGAGAGCAAACCCTCGAAGTGGCGTGTAGCACATTCTGGTGCCGTTACCGCAGATCCATTTGAAACTGAGCGTGAGAAGATGCGAGAAGCGAGTGAGTATCTCACTCAGCTCAAAAATCCCTACCTGGTCTATTACAACGCCTCTCATGCAGCGGACCGTGCGACCCAGCTAGATGGTTCCAGCTCGACGTCTCTGAAGACGAAGAAAGCGTCGCTGAAGGGAAGTGAGCACACCATAGATGCTGCTGCAGCCACAGGTGTTGTTGGCTTCTCAGCTGCGTTTGCAGATCCGTCGCTGCACGCTAAAGTCCCTGATCCAACTCAGCTTCGACAACACGCAGCTGTATCCCAACAGCGGCTCTCTGAGCAGCAATTGCAGCTTTGTCAAGCCATCCAGGATCCAAGTAGAGTGTATATTCCAGAGGGCGGTGGGCAAGACGAATACGGCTACTATGACGCAAATGGTTGGTATTACTATTACCTGGATGTACCTGTCCAAGTGTCAAAGGGTGGCTCAAGTCAGGTGAATTTGTTTGATCCTCAACCCCACTCGACCGAAAAGAAGGTGCGTATGTATTTCTATTACGAAAGCGACGATCCGGCCGATCTCCCAAGTCATCCTGCAAATCTCTTGAAGGCAAGGCAGGTTCCACAGCATGATCCTAGCTTGGCCACGAAGTCCTCTAGCGACGCTCCAGACCTCGTTGCAAAGCTAATTCAACAAGAGCTCGAGCTGCTTGATACCAACGAAGACGTAGAGCTCGGTGATGATGCGGCCACGAAAGGCGATACCTTCAAGCCTTCTGGTAGTGAGGCGGACGAGTGCGATGCGTCGGAGGCCGAACGCGATGAAGATGATGAGCTTGCTGGTTACCGTTGCTTAGGTTGCTTCTTATGCCTGTGCACTCGTAAGCGATGCCTGCACATGAGTACGGGATATACATCGTGCTTCGAGGATGTGTATCATTCGTGTATGCTACTTTGGTATCAGCGAGTCCTGCGAAAGCAAAAAGAGGCTAAGATGAATCAAATCCTCACTGAGCGCAAGAATCGTCTTCGGGAGCAATTCAAGCCAGCCGGCAATGTGCAGGAGGCGCCAGCTAGTCCTACGAGATCGACAACAAAATCAGGAAAGGAGTACACCGAGCTGTCTGATCCAGTGGTTACCCCTCGTCTCCCAATGGACGAGGCTGTCATGGACGAGGAAATTGCCGCTGCGTATGCAGATGCAAAATACGATCCGAATGAACGTCGGGGTCGCAGGCGCAGAAAGAAGAACGCAAGTCCTAACAAAATGACGCAAGCGCTTTCCAATATCGATGAATCTCCTAATGGTGAGGTGTCAATCGTCTCTCCGATTGTCCGTGAAGGTCGTCAACAAATCAAGATTAAGCGCACTAGCGAGGGCGAATATCTGATTCGAGCTGATTCAACTAATCGTCTTTATAGATCTAGTGTGGATCTACTGCCATCCCTATCTGGTGCCAAAAGTGCCGAGGAAGAAGCTGCAGCTGAGACCTATATCAGCTTTACTCCAGCTTCTGGGGCCATCATTGCTTCCATTCGTAGGTGTATGCGTTTCTACTGGTGCAAATGCTGCCATCCCAGTGACGAGGATCTCAGAGATGATATCGGTCGACAGCTGGCTTTCCAAGCGTACCATATTGACGAGGATGACGATGCTAGGATCGAGCAGGAGTTGGCCTCCGCAGCGATCCAAGCGGTCTACGCCGACGCGGCTTTGACTCCCTCCGCCAGTGGAACTCAGCCAGGGCAGAGCGTAAATGCAGATGAGCAGGCCACAGTGGCAACAGCGATAATGATGCAACAGCTAGGCTTGCTTGATGAGCATGAAGAGTTGGTCGTGTCGAGCTCAGAGTCCGATCTGAAGGCAGTTGCTTCGCGGTCCCAAGGCGTTCTAGCAATGGGTGGATCTGCAGCTTCGGTATCAGACTCACTCATCGGTTTGGACATTACGACGAACGCTTCGGCATCGACTCTGGAGTTACGCCAAGCATTGACGCGACATGCACTACGTCAGAGTGAAGGAAAGCGGGCCGACGCAGATGACCCCTCGACCCTTCACCCAGTAAACACGTCCCTTCGGCCTTCCTTGCTCGAAGGTGAGACTGCTGTTCGTCTTTCATCGGCGGATTGCTCCCCTTACATCAGTAGCTTGGCCAACAAGTCGAGCGCAAGCACCATTTCAATTGGGTTCTCAGGAAGCACATGGGATGATGCTGACCAGAGCAAAGCACCTTTACTTGCCCCCGCACCCCACCTACTCGCGACCCGCTACGACCCAGTGAATTGCTTCAATTATCATCGATATTTGATCGCCGATCGCGATCGCGAAGAGGAAACAGAGATGGTGTTTTTGCGTGCCTTGGATAGGAGGCTAGGCATTAATGAGTCGGAGATCGCGAAGCAGGCCGAGGACGATGCTGCTCTTGACTCGCTTGATTTCGAAGAGGGATTGGGCCTTGGTGGAGGTGGAGACATGGGTCATCGCTTAGCTGGCGTAAAGATGACCGCAACCGAGGAAGCCCTTGAAATCGCTCGTGAGGAAGCTAGCAAAGCCGCCGCCGCTGCTGCGGAGGCTGTCAACCGGATTGGACTCATCAAGGCAGCGAATGGATCGAAGAAAGGACCAGCAAATGGGACCGCAAGAAGCACATATGTTGCTGAAAACGCATCGATGTTGCTGCATCAGGCAGCACGTCCGAAAACCCTGACGTCGACTGAAGTCGAGGCAGCACGCTATCGTCAATCTACCTCACTTTGGTACCGTGTTGCACGTTTGGTAACAAATCGAAACTTTGCCTTCCCTCTCATTTTACTGTTCCTGGCTGTCACTGGTCCAGTTGCACTTCATTCCCATCTGCTCGACACACGAGCCGACTCTTGGTTAGTCTTTTCTCGTGACATCCAGTCGAGGGTGGAGCTTCGAGCCATGCAACCGAGCTTCCCACAATCAACTATTTTCCCGAACTTCATCCTTCAGATTGGCCCGCAGGGATATGCACACGACCAAATGTATTTTGAGTACTGCTATATCCTTGCGAACAAACTGCTGGAAGAGGGCGTTGTAACCATTTTGGAGTTCGAGAGTTTGTGCTTCGTTACCAATTCATTCGTCTCGTATGATCTGAGCCAGAGGTACCTTAGTGACGGCTCACCCGAGTCCTCAACTGCAGATGGCTTCACATACCGCGTCAGATATCAACAGTATTCGACACAGGATGGTGTTGCAACCTTTACGATCCTTCGTCCAGATCTCGACACATTCGGACCTGACGAGGCAGCGTGGCTTCATGAGACGGAAGTCGCGATCGACAAGGCTCGTCACATTATTGAGAGAGCCCCAGCCTCTCTGGTGGCCGGCGGAAACACCATTGAGGTTCATGCAGGAACTCGGCTCGGGGAAAGCTATAGTGCCCAAATCCTCATTATCGTTGTCACAGCATGTATCTTATCATTGTTCTCAGCTCGCTCTCTCTTTGCGCCAGTTAAAGTCCTCGTTACAAGTTTGGTTTGCTTATCATGGGTCGCTGGTCTCAGCGAAATCGTCTTCCAGGAAGGCTTGGCACGAGCCTTCTACACGAAGCTTAGCCATATGCTCCACATTCACTGGATGGTACCTCCTCTGGTCATTTCCACAACATTTGCACTCTCCTTCCAGTTCGAATTCCTCTTCCACTTGCACACCTTGGAATTCCGTAAGCTGGGCTACACAAATCGCGTATCCACTCTGAAGTCGATCTATAACATGGGTGGCATGCTTATCGTTTCATCGGTGATCATGTGCGCGTTTTATGCAGCCCTTACTGCTAGCTCTCAAGGCATTCTCAACCAATACGGCTTCGTCATTTGCGCAGCGATCATCATGGATGTTATATTTGTCACATTGTTCCTTTCGCCTGCTTTGAAGGCACTCGCTGGAGATACAATCTGGTGGCCACTTCGACTTGGTCCTCCTATGATGGACTCCAATGCCTTCGCTGAGCTCGAACCGTTCGATCCCTCTACGAAGCTGATCAAGTCTCGCGTCCCGAATCGACCAGGAGCGGCGCTCCCCAGCAGCAATGTGACGCACCCAGGCTCGCAGGCGAAAGTGTCAGGATCACCTGAGCTTCAGTACAGCAAATCGAATCTGAGCGCCCCTGATGTAAACGTTCGTACAGATGTCCAAGGCTTAGGCGTGGCAGGAAGCTACACAAAGAGTCTGTCTACGATGGGCTCAGTCAACAGCTTCGGCGCAGAGAGTGTGATCACTCAGTACTACCAGGATAACGACGATATGATGTATTAAAGAGTGGTTCCTCAAACATTCGTCTTCCAAATGGTGCTACACCACTTCGTTGTGATGAATTTCCTGTTTGACGTGACGTCACTTTGCACGACGTATGGTGCAGGTGGGGTCCCTCTGTATACCGTTCGACGTTTATTTTTCCGTTATCCAATGTAAATAATTCGCTTATCCCTCCTTATTCCTCACTTTGCTCTTGTGGCCATATGCTTCATACTTGGGCCGAAGTGCCAGCGGAGATGAATGATATTGTCCTCATTCTGGTCCATTTCTCCCCAAGTAGATGTGACGTCCAGCTCCAATTTCGATTCAGTACGAAAAGGGAAAGCCCAGGTTACGGCGCAGTATGGCATCCACGGCCTGACACGTCCCAACTGGTCTCACTAGGATAGCTCTGGAACCATGCCACGTTGTTTGGTTCCCTCCAGTGACGTTTATCGAGCTTGGCCATCGCATCAGCTCTGTTCGATGTATCATACAATCGCTTGTGTACACTTTATTTTCATCGCCCTGGTATGGTTTGACCGCACACACACACACTGCAGTGTTCTTAGTTTGATTTTCAGCTTGAATATGGAGGAAGTATGTCACCTTGGATTCAACTTTATTGCTGCGTCCTGGTGCCAGGTTCGCAGGTGGTAATTGGCCTGGCCTGGCCTGGTGGGGCCTGGCCTGGTAGCCACGAATTTTTTCGTCCCCGTAAATCGCCCTGTGAGATCTCAGACTAGTGGAAAGAGGCTTGAAGAGAGGCTGAACTGAGGGAATTTCGAGGTATGATTTCTCGTGACGCGAGGGTATTACGGCATCGTAATTTGTATGTGGTTGTAGAAGACCAGATAAAACGTCGATATAACTGAATGAAGCCAACAATTTTACCATGCAATGACTCGAAATTACCATTCGTTACGGCTGATATCTAGCCATCACAAGATTCCCACTTTCGTATCGCTTGAGTGCCCCCCTTTATGCGTGCTTTTCAGCGGTATAGACACTTCTGCCAAAACATGAGCTCTCGCGTGCTCGATTCGTGAATACTTCCTGCACCACCCGCGCCAATACCAGCCCCGCGCAGTAACCATTAGACGCTGCGGCGGAGCAAGGTCCTCAGTTGGAAACTTGGAGTGGGAATCGCGTGGTTTCGCTGGTTTTAGAGACCATACCGAGGGTTAGCGTCAGATTTAAACTCACCAATGCTTGTGACACGCTTGCTTCACCCCTTATGTGTAGGAAACCAACTCATTTCTTAACAAACTTATACCTCTCTGGTTATAAGTTCGCTGTCCAAAATGGGTTGTACCTCAAGTAAAGATGTACGTGCACATGATTCGAGCGTTGCTGCGTGTTCGCGCGCTGGTGTGATTTCGGCATGCCCAACTGCCCAGTTTGCGTCTCCTGGCATGGTCGCATACTAAGAGCCGTCTCGCATACCTGTGAACGGACAAAGGACTGCGAGCGTTTCTTTTCGAACGATGCGGCGGTCCGCGCGGAACCGATCCCTTGGAGAACCGATCCCTTGGAGAGAGTAGAGTACACCCCCCTTTTGCGGGGCACAGACTCTCTCAACTCCGTGCTTGTCCGCTGGCTACAGCTTTGCGAGAATAGCCAACTTGTCTGAGCGGAGTTGATCCTCACTTGTCCGACTCACACCACTGTTTAAGAGTATCCTTTTGCTTGTCAGTCCCAACCCTTACTTACTGTCCATGACTTTCAATCCCGCTTCCATCACTTGCAGTTAGAAGAAGCTGAGGCGGCCCGCCGTCGTGAAATCGCTGCCAAGCAGCGAAGACGATTGTCGCTTGCTCCAGATCAGGTCGGCGATACATCGAAGATGCGAGCAAACTCAATCCCTGGCGATGGCTCTCCGCAAGACGAGGGTGGCAGCAAGCGCAAGCTTGGTCTTCGTGTCGCATATCTCTCGCGACGAGGTGTGGTTCCCTTCAACCGCAACAAAGTAAACCAAGATCGATACGTCGTTGCAGATTCGATCGGCGGCGACGAAGGAATCTCACTCTTTGGTGTCATGGATGGCCATGGTGAGTTCGGTCACCTTGTTGCTGAGTTTGTCAAGGTAAACCTGCCCATCCATTTGAGCCGACAGAAAGCCCTGCTTCGATCAGACCCTTACAAGGCTATCACGCTTGCGGTTGAGCGCATGTGCATGGCCCTTGAGGAGGCCCAAATTGAGATCAGCTTTAGCGGTACAACCGCCGTCTTTGGTGTCCTTATTGATGACGTATTATATGTTGCCAATGTCGGTGATTCTCGATGCGTTCTTGCTAGTATTGGGGCCGGCGCGAAGACTGAGGTCCGTGCGCTTTCCAACGACCACAAGCCTTCCGAGCCTGTTGAACGTGCTCGTATTTTGCAGGCGAATGGCCGCGTCTGTCCACTTCCAGGACACGAAGGGGAGGACCGCGGGCCCGATCGTGTCTGGCTACCTGATTCGGATGTCCCCGGTCTTGCCATGTCCCGATCGATTGGTGACGAAGTGTCTCGTCGTGTCGGCGTTATTTCGATTCCTGAGATTATTGAGCATCGCATCACGAACAAGGATCTCTTCGCGGTCTGGGCATCGGACGGTGTATGGGAATTTTTGTCGAATGAAGAGGCCGTCAGCGCCATTCTGCCTTACATCAACGATAATCCCGACGAATCCGCGCGCAACCTGGTCCAGCTAGCACACAAGCAGTGGGTACAGCATGAAGAGGTCGTCGATGATATCACATGTGTTATCGTTCAGTTCAATGCCACTCCGACTGCTCTTAAACAACCTGGAGCCAAGTAACTCAGGTTAGAACTTCGCAACAGCCTTTTGACTATCTACCATATCATTGTTCTTGTTAGTTTAGGGGAGTGGCGCGGTTGCACGCTTTCCGTTCGACGAACGACAGCAACGATAACCATGGCAGCTACAGAAGCTTTATTGCAACTCGAGCACAAGTTTCGTTAGATCTGTAGTTCCACGTCAGCGTAGCAAGAAGGAACAACGGTTGCATGGTCGTGGGGCTCCATTTCCTAAGGTTAATGCCTTATGGTCCAATTGATTCTCAAACTACGATCAGCATGCTTTCTGTTTGTCTAGTCTAGTTTTGCTTTGTGTTCTGTAGCTCGACCGCAGTCTTCCAATGCATCCCATCATGGATGGGCGACGCTTATTCTACAGCATCTGTGGAAGGAGAACGTTTCATCTGTGCATTTTTCCTGCGCGGAGTGCCTAATGTCCACCGACAATCCTGCTATCAAATCCTTCTCTACAATCTTGACATACGAACAGGTATACAATTACTGGCTTGGTTGCTTTTTGTTTGTCTGCTTGAGTTTGTCTTCATCTTATTATGTCTATCGACATCAACATTTGTTTGTTACTCTGCTCCCGATTTTCGACCCATATCACCTTCCTTTTTTAATTCGATTCTGTTCACTATCGTCTACCCCAGCACACACCTCATTTCGTGTCAAAGATGACTTGTTCCTGACATTTGGCAATAATCGCACCGCAAAGTTCTGACGGCACATAGGATTGTCTGAAAGTTGCAAGCGATCCTGGTTGTCTTGCGATTTGATAGATACAGTTCATGTCAAGCTCCTCCTTACACCGGCAACACACCTCAGTGGATCACCCTGACTCGCCCCTTACGCTTTCAAGGCTCCACTCACGTCACATGGGATGCATTCTCAAACTCTTTTTCTTCAGAAATCAGTCGCATTAGAATGCTAGCCGTTCACATTCTGACACGCAATCTCCCTGCAAGGATCAGCCAACTACCCTCGGCAGCACAACCCTGTTTTGAGAATGCTTCCGAAGATTGTCCCTGAATGAACTCAGGATCCATTTAGAACTTCCACCATATTATCATCACTCATAAACGACTCACGCGATAGCACCAATTTTCGTTCTGATGTGAACAAGCTGTGTGCGTAAGCCGCATGACAGAAACAGAACCAAGACTAATTGGCTGGTTTCAAGTTGGTAAGCTACTTTATTCTATGTACAAGTATTATACATCGTCGTACTGGTTACCGTCCTCCGTTACAATCACCAGACTTGATGCTCGGTGAGTACCGTCATACTCAACGTCTTCGTCGACGAAATCATCACTAACCATTCCTGATTTTGAAACGAATTCATCGACATCTTGCATTGCATCTGTCCCCGTATCGTCCAGATCCTCGTCGTCTTCGAGTTCCTGGGCACGAAGCTGACGCGCAGTGATTCCAACAGTTCGATCAAACGCCTTCCAGGTCAGAGGGACTGTAAACCAAGCAACTACGATGTCAAGGGAGTAGTTGATGTGCAACGAGATTGCTACCAGGCTTGGAATGAGAGTTAAAATCCATGGAAGGGCCCTGAGCGACTTGCGGAAACTACTCTTTATAATCGCACCGGTTGCGCTGCAAAGGTCGAGCTCCTCGGCAGCACTGATTGAGCATCTGGTGTCAGAGTCACCTTGAGGTGATCGGAGCATCTTCAATGCTTGACTAACGTCCTCTTCGGAGGAGCTTGATGAGTTATCTTCATCATCATCAACGCTGTTGGATTCGATCCCTGGTTCAATTCGAGCTTTTACAACTGGTCCAGGGTGCTGTGTTTTAGGGTTACGGCGCAGAAACCCGAACTGCTGGATGATCATTGTACACAACAGCAGAAGTGCAATATGCCAACTGAACACGTTATCACCGCATGTCGGCTGCGTTGCAAGCCACGTTGAGGTCGGGAACAAGTCCAAGGGGAAAACCAACTGAGAAAGCGACGCTGATGTGGGAGGCGAATAAGATGGTGAGCCGGGTCGACAGACTGACGAAGGTCCAGGCAGTGTAGTCGAAGCAAATGTCAGAATCCTGAGCATTTCGACGCAGAGCAGCACCGAGACAGCCTGTACCATCATCTCAGACATCGTAAACGGAGTTGGAGACTGCTTGCTGCGAAAGAGAGGACGCAGGAGGATTACCAGTGTCCATATACCTAACACTTTCGAACAGACTTCGCTCAATAGCCGGATTACCGGCGACGCTGTGAAGAGGTATTCGAAGCCAAGGTCGTACAGAGGCTCGCGCGGGACATGAAGATAATAGGAAATTCTTGTTGAAATGGTATGTACATATTGGAAACCTATGCCTAATACCAAAATTCGCCACGTTTGACTCAAAATGGGTATCTCGCGCTCTATGAGGTTGCCTTTGGCTGTGGTCCACAGCTCGTTCTAGAGGCGGTTTGGTGAGGAACTTTAGGGTCAGACCAGAGTCATCTGGTATCAGCCAGACGAGTGCATGACATTGCATCGGATGCCGTGGTTTTTCCTGAGAAACGTACCATCTTGTGCCTCAGCGGGTGCAAAACGCCCTGGCGAGGCCAACGCTGCTCCAGGCCAAGTTTCATTTGGGCGCTACTTCTGAGACCTTCTCGGAACTATGCCACGTACCAAACAAGATTTTCTGCCTAGCTCTGGGGTGTCTACACAGATAAGCGGATTAATTCACACCGGCAGATGCACAATGTGCTCTTTCAGGCAACCTAGAAATTTCCAGCGCTCCACTGACGACTTTTGGATATCTGACGATCCGGTCACATAGGGCACCAGAAAAGTCCTTGACTAGCGTTATCTCTTCAACTATAACTTGACTGAGCATTGTTAAGTTGACGAGCCACTGCATTTTGGAAGAGCTTACCATTATCGCAACAGGTCGTGACACACCGGCGCGCTCTGTGTCGTGCCTGGGGAGCCGCGCTGGGCTTCGTGGGCAAACATCAGAATTATCCACATGAATACCGTGCCGTCTGGCGAATGCGCCGCAGATGTCACGGAAAGTCCCCCGAGTAGTATGGAGAATCCCCAGATGAGGGGTCAGGGTTCACACCAGGGTCGAGTGGATGTTGACGATCCCGTGCAGTACCGGCAGCTGGATCATCTGGGCTTGTGCGCCGTATGTGGCTTGGGCTCTACATCGGATGCGCAGTTTCCTCACAAATGTATGCAACTTGGAGCAAATATCGGGATTCGAGTTCCTGGCTTTACTCCGCAGATTACCCTCCATCGTAAGCGGACAAGGTCGCAGATGGCGAGCAGCACGGCCTCAACTCAGAGCACCACACGAAAGGATCCAGTTGGTAAGGGCAAGTTCTTTTGTCAACAATATTCCGCCCTAGAGCCTGTACTTGTGCCACCTGACATGCTTATTTGTGATGGCTGCGGTCTGACAGCACATGCACAATGCATCGGTTCAACGGCATACTCCTCACCAGCTGAGACCGGCCTTGCACTCGCGCTGCTAGCTCGCGGACTCGACGTCCGCCTCGACTTCCTGCAAGCTAGTTCGACTGAAGGAGAGGCCAAGCAAAGTGCGGCGTCGATCTTAATTGATGCTATTGCTCAGCACGATGAGCGGCGTCAGGCGCTGAATCGACGGACGCATCAGAGAAGTAAGTCAAACTCTAACAAAGCTCGAAACATTTCGAGTATATCCCACTTACGTGATCCGTTCGCGCTGCCTGACTCGGATGTTGACGCAAGCATTGATACCCCTTCAATACTGGCACAACTTGCTGCCCAGACCGCCACAACGAGCATATTCGCACCGCTGCAGGTTTCCTCCCTCATTCAAACACTAACCGGCGACCTTACCTCCCAAGAAGATCTCACTGCCACGGTGCTTGAACAGTTTCTCCTGACATGGGAGTCACCTCTTGATAGTATTCGCAATTCCCTGCTGGATGGACAACCTGAGGAGTTTTGCGATGCTTTGCGAGAGAACGTGCCTGCAGCCCTTCGTCTTCTTGAGGAGCCGCCACAACTAGGTCGTCTTGTCTCACAGGTAGGAGACGTACTCTCAGCTAGCCGTCCTGCTCCATCATCTGTCGACTCGATTCAAGCTCCGCTGGAAGACGAGTTGGAGGATGTAGAGAGTCACATGGACCAATCCCTGACTCTTGCTGCGAGACGTAGCCTGCGCCATCCTCCTCGGGCAGAAGACCCAGATTCGACTACATCTAAGAGACGTATTTTGGAGTCCGAACTGTCCCAAGTGACCTCATCATCTGAACCATTGGTATCGTGGGTCCCAATTCTCGGTGTATATCCCATAGCCTGGAGTAATCCCACACCACGAGCACCAACACTACTGAGACTGCTGCGTCAGTGCGGATTGGTTCGCTTCGAGGGAGAGAATAGGCACCCAGGAGAGAATCTTTCAAGCGATTTTGACGAAGACGAAGCCCTGTTCACCGCTCAAATGCAGGAGGTCATTTCCTTTGAGGAGCTGGCTGAGGCTACTCAATTAGACGAGCAAGTCTGGCGTCAAAAGCTCTTCGAACCGGGAGCGGACTTGCTGTCAATCACCGGACGAAAGGAGGCAGAAACATTAATCAAGAGAGCCACAGCTGAGCAAAATTCTCTGTTCGTGCAATTCATGCAAGCCCTCCGTCAGCACGTAGCACGGACAACGTCTCCATCGAACGCTAGAGATTCAATCCGAATGCTGAGTCTTATCGTGCGTGCTCTTCGTCTCGCTAATCTTAGAGCGTCTCGGATGCCGAACGTGTGGATGTGCCCGATTTGTTTATCACAAGTCTTCTCAGCACAGCGATCGCTCGCCTTATCAGTGGCATCTGCATTTCCTGGCCGTTTTGATCCTACAGCAGCTTATCATTGCCTTAGTATTGCTGGTATTGATGTATCCGGTCTGAAAGGCATTCATCCTATTACTCCAACCAGCGCTAGTCTACGAGAGCAGACGGGAGTGGACTTGGCTCGAAGTATGGGTTTGGCGTGGTCCGTGCTTGCACAATCATATCCCACTCTGTCGTTTTTTCTTGCGCGGGGTCTGACCACCAGGCTTCAGTTTAAGATAGTACACCCCGAAAACGACGCGCTTTCGTTGAGGTTCGCTGATTTGCTGCGGCAAGGTAAAGATCCGACGTATGCACTACTCTCATCCGAACTGCAGACATCCCTCCCACACCGCAACTTGCTTACGGCTCCAGATCACGTTGTAAGGCAGGTATGCGATGGCTTCAACTACATTATACAGCTTGATGAACGAGCGATTAGTGCTTCGTTGGACCCAGCCGCTTCGTGTGATAATACGGATCAAACTCGCACGTTCAAGTCACTTCTCACAGAGCTTGAGAGCATGGACTATTGTCACCAATGTGGAGTTGGTGGTGACTTAGTCTGCTGCTCCACGTGCCCGCTGGTGTTCCACTTCGAATGCCTCTCTGGCAAAGATGCTGCTGAAGCACGAGAACAGGATGATTGGTCATGTGCCCGCTGCAAAGGTGATCGCAACATCTTCGATATTCGATTGGGCGCTTTGGCATCAGAGAATAACTGCACCGTATGTGGTCTCGAGGCGAGTGATGATGAAGGTGACATGGATGAAGAGGCCAAACATGGTGAAGGGGATGACAAACTAGAAGACAGCCATCATCGCATGTTCTATAGTACTGGAAAGCGATGTGGTGTCATGATCTGCTGTGATTCTTGTCCCGCTGCGTACCACCTTCGGTGTTTGAACTTGACTAGCATTCCTGAAGGGACGTGGTATTGCCCGAGATGTGAGAAATCCCAAGGGAAACAACAGGGCAAGCACGACGAGTCTGGTTCCAAGTGCGATCCTGTAATTGAGATCCGAGCGAAGCGGCTTGGAATTGATCCTAACAGTTTGATCGTATCAAAGAGCACCTGTGGGGTTTGCCGACTCGGAGGCAACGTACTTGAATGCCCCCATTGCAATCACGCATATCATGCGTTCTGTTTGCCTGAACATGATGAGTCAACACGGCAACGTGATGCATGTTTATGCTGTTACTTTGTTGCTATGGAGCACAAGCTAGACTTTTCGACCTGCGCGTGCAGCACAGAGTTATCGACCGTCTTCGATGCAGCCCTCAACAGGTACCGGACACTTGCGTCCATGCGTGTCGCACCCAATGTTTTAGTCTCAAAAGCGATTAAACAACATGGATTGACTCGCATGCCTACCGCAACAAGGTTCCCTTTACCTTCGGATCTGGAATCGATTCGCGCTTATCCTGATCCGGCACTAGTTGCAAATTCATTGGCGGCTCAAGAAATTTTGGAAACGTCAGAAGACTCTAATTTTCAGAATGGCTCACATGTTCATGAGTTGAATCGCAGTGTTTGGGTAGCCGCTGAGGTTGCGGAGCTTGATTGCATCTCAAACCGGCAGCATTTGCTTGCGCAAAACTTTACTACCAGTTATCCTCTAGCTGCGCCACTCATCGGTAGTGGTTATGAAGGTCCTGATCATCTACAGCTGAAGCAATCCCTACCCGGCCGTGGTCCACATTTCATAGCGCCCGAGTCATCGCGACTGATTGATACACTAGCGCGCACCTCCTACAACGCGCTCGAAGCCACTACCCTATTTTCCGAAGCGGACACAACTACCCCATCGACTAGACGCCGCAATCATCAACTGCTCACCTCTCAACGCAAATCAGCCGCTGCAGCCTTCATGGCTGCTCTTGAACTGGAAACCCAAACCTCCGGCGCGGATCTCGATGTACAGGCGACACCGGCAAGGGGTGTGCTCGTCACGGCAGGACAGACCCTCAGGATTAATCCAGCAACGGCGATGGCCGATGCACCTCTGGAATCAGCAGCCACCCGATCATCAACCCGTGATCCCTTTGAGTCAAATCTTAGGCTCCTAGTCGAGCACTGGCCGCTGTCAGTCGCGAAACATTTACCGAATAATCCCACAGACCTGAGTGATCTGGCAGGTGCCCTTGGGTTGCCAGCGAAGTTTTGCTCTTCATCCCAGGCCCCATCCGTTGATTTCACTAATATTTCTACACTTGAGAGCACAGAGCTGGCCTATCAAGGTGCGTACTATGTTTGCAAAGACCCCTTGCTAGACCTCAGGCACTCTTTCGAACGATTACTTCAGGATCAACTACTTCTGAAATCGAAGAGTTGGGAAGAGCTTTGTCAAAGCTTGGAAGGCAAGTATGGTGTTCACGTTCCGCCCAATTTAGAAAGGCTTGTATCAACCTTGCTCTTGAGATCCTCGCTTCATCATTCTCCTCTTGTGAAAAGCGTCTTCGCAACGGGCTCATATGTCGCCTTTGAACTTCTCGCTGAAAACCATCCCCTCCTTTTGTCACGTCTGCCTCCTGAGGCCGGGGTGTTACCAACATGGAACTGGCTTCATGTAATTGGTAGGTCTCGCCCTCGATTACCGTCTCCAAGTCCACGCGCCAAGAGCCTATGGTCAAACTCGTGTCTAGTTGACATTGTTCCTGAAATCCGTGGTTTTGGACCCTTCGCTCCTGTCCACTTTAGCCCCAAGGCTACGGGATCCACATTGCGAAACCGACTTCGATCGCGCTTACGCGCCATCCGTAAAGCCTCGTGGGCTTCAGCACTTGCGGGCATTGCATCCACTGAGGCGGGTATTCGGCTCATGCATGCGTGTCACAAGGCATCCAATGATGGCAATATATCTCCAAAGGCACGCGAATTCTGCGATTCCACGAGTTTTGATTCACTAGCCGCCCAGTCGCCAGTAACACCAAGCGCATCCATGCATGAGTCCAGCTTTGATAGTATGGAAAGCCCTTCAAGTTCATCAAGTCTATTGACAATGCAAAGAGTCCGAGAGCGTCCCTCTACCAAGGGTGGTTCAGTCCTTGCTCGCTGGAACGCAGTTCTTAGTGAAGATGCTCCCGCCTTCATAATGCCTCATGAAATGTATGCCGGTAGTCCAGGCCAGAGCAAAATGCCTCCTGTCGTGACCCGCGCAGAACTAGCACTGCCTCCTGCTCCAGGAGCACCAATCAAGATGCGAGTCCCTGGCAGATATCGTAAGCGCCTGAAATTGGAGCTTTCTAGGTCGCTTGGAATCAGTATCCCTAGTGATCAAGACTCAGATCCAAGCGGCTCTGATGACGAAGATTATGATTCAGATCTGGACCTTTCAGAGTTCGAAGCTGATTTCCCTCAAGTGTGCGCCGCATGCCTTGGCCCTGCCGGCCATCCAACAGAGTTGCATGAGCTTCCCCGCACACTGCCCCTCTCCCTTGCATCTGAGGCCAAGAACGGCAATATCAGCCAGAATCTCTCGGGTTTCGCTCACATTTCTCAGCCAAAGAAGCACTCGAAGGGCAAGAAGCTGGATCTATCCAGGAAGATTGTTCCGGAGACCTGCCCGCTTAAGCAGTTTGCTCAACGCGTACTTTGCACCCCACCAGAGCCTGAGCTTGGATACGTGCATCCACATGCGCGCTCTACTTTGGCATCAGAGCCCTATCCATGGTTGAATAATGCTTTGCGTAAGAGAAAGGTACGAAAAGGATTAAATGGAGCAATTAGTCATGGATGGACTGTTCCAAGAACTCGAGCACATGACGGTCATCCTGTCGGTGGCGTGGCTCTTCATGTTCGTGAGACTATTCATCCTTTTGAACTTGTCGGACCCGTCGTCGCCCCATCAATTAACCCTACTCCCAACTTCGGTTCTGCAGTGCGAGCTGCCAAATCGATGCCGAAAGCGAGCAGACGACTTTCGGGCATCGAAGAGTTATCAGAGAACGAATCAGATTCTTGCACATCCCACAAAGCTATTGAGGAAAACTCGTCTACCAACTCACTCCGACTCAGTGCCCTCGATCAGCCTCCGAAAAGCGGCGCACAAGCTGAGCTAGCGGAGCGAATCGCGTGCAAATCTGGGCTAGACCCGGAATTCGTTCAATCTCAGCTCGATGAGATCCTTGAATTACTTCAGACGCCCTCTCCCGCATCGCGGTATTTGCTGCGGACAGTAGGTGAGCCGGGGTCGCCCGCTGTCCGCCCATCATTGTCGTCATTCATCTCTATCTTGGCGGCGAACACTACTCTCATGCCATATTTCGATAGACTGAAGACACTCCTTTCGCTCGAAGGGATCGATGCAGATACCATCTGTGAGCATAAGCTCTGTAATCGAGCTGAAGCAGACTCTGTAGATCCCCGCGTTAACGTTAGCGCCACGCTTGCCAACACGCAGGGACTCCACAAAGTCGTGGGAACCTTCGCCGCTCTAGGAGCAAAGCGAGGATCTATTCAAGCCGAGCAGAATGCGCTTCCAGTTGTCCTTCAGGCACCTAGACTGACATTTCCTGAGCAGCTACTGCATGGCGCCGGATCACTGGCACATGGCGCTAGCTCTCCATGTGGCAGCACAAAAACAGTCGAACTAACCAGCCCTCCCATCCATCTTGCCGTTTTGGTTGACCCGACACTTCGAAAAGACGACATAGATGACTCATTGCTTGAAGGCCTTGATGAAGACGAGACTCCTGGCGCTGGACTACCGAACGAGCCCAAGATGCGTCGATCACATAAGCTTGTTGATCAAGCTTCACAGATTGTGCATGCTAACAAGCTCCGTCGAAGCTTCTTCCCGGATGCGGAAGCTACCCTTCCAGGGCCTGCAGCGTTTGAAGCCGCTTATGTGCACTATGGATGTGCGATTTGGGCTCCCATGGTCGTGACGTCGAACACTCCATCCATTGCTGGTGGACTCACATTTAAGCAACTTGACCCTACGACGAGTCAATACTTGCATGGTGTCTCGCGGGAACTCAGTCGGACTCGAGGCACCATCTGTTCGCTCTGTCGCAGACCCGGTGCACCGATCGGATGTATTGTCCCGAATTGTCAACAACAGATGCACTATCCCTGCGCTGTTTCACCGCATTCTGGATGCTTCCTGGACGATGAGAGGTATGTTGTTTACTGTCCACAGCATGCACAACAACTTCTGATCTGGAGGATGCTTCATCAGAACCTTTCTAACCCGCATGAGGCTATAGTGAATGAGAGTGCTATTAAAGGGCAACGCCCTAGATTTCCTTTAAGCGATTCGCAACTGAAGCCAACTACCTTGAAGCAAGCCGTTGACTCCTTCATCCCTCAAGCCCCAAGTCCACCGCTCACTGGCCCTGCCCGAATGCTTCAGTACATACCTTCAGACGAACAACTCGCCCAAGTTTATGTCGCTGCCGCCCTCGTGGCTCGATGGTGTCGTGTTTTCTTCCAAGCGTACGACAGTTGTGCATCTGCGTTCGAACCATGGTCCCAACGCATGCAAGGTGTGGTGGCCGCTCTAGAGGCGTTGACAATTTTCGATGAACGACTGGGAACTCATGGTCTTAAGTCGGCTACCGGAGTGCGGATCCATCTATACCGTGTTTTCAGGCTTTGTGATTATATTCTGCAGGCCGGAAAGTCCGCGAACGATGAGGAGGACTACAACAACTATGGGTTGCACTTGGACGATCAAGCGCTCATGAATGCTGTCAAATCTGAAGAAGACCGATCTGCCGACTCTCGGTCCAGTGATCAGTGGTTTGGCCTTCCAGAATCCACCGTGCTTGCAATTTCCCGAGCTGAGCAACGGGAGAAGGGCACCAAGGCAAGGCGGCGTCGTATCCACCGTAGATTTTGGAGCTTTACACAATACGCAGAAGAAGCTGCAGATAGAATATCTGAGGCTATCTATCGCATCGACTCCTCTACCCATCATGGTAATCCAGATTCTCCCGCGGAGGCGACCAATATTGAAGGTGGACATTCTGAGGAATCCAATGAGAAATCCAGTTTGATCGCAGGTGATGCCATCGATCACCCCGCCGAAACCTTTGACCAAGATTCTGAGAACGATGTGTTGCTAGGTTCATGGCAAGCGGCTGTGGTTTTTGTTCGGGATGCCCTCCACACTCGCCGAGAGATTCAATTAGATGCGTTAGAGTTCTTAGCATCTATTGCAATTGGTGTACATGGCACAAACGAATCACTAGCTGTACCCTTGCCGAATAAGATTGAAGCTGAAATTGAGGATAAGGAGCTCCAAGCCCTGCTATCGAGCTCAATTTCTGTCAACAGTACACCCATGGCCCAGATGACGACTCCTCCCAGGAAAGTAGTCCGCCCTTCTGCAACGCTTGCTGACTATACCTCATGGCCGTTGCGAGAGCTTGCCCAGCTCGTGTCATCCGAATCGCAACTAACACCGCAGGGAACGATCGCGAATTCTTCCACTGTTTCTACTCCACTCGATACTGTGAAGCGATCGCCTGGTGCCACTGCCATATTAAAGCAGGTCCCCAAACACTTCGGCGCGCCGTTCAGAGTCCCTCGTGTTGGAAGCGACATTGCCGACGAACGCTTAGCCAGCAACCCATTTCTGCGATTTGCAGGCTTTGAATCTATATTTATCGATGGTCTGGTGGCACGCCTATTTAGCCTTGCATATCTGCTAATTGTCGCTTTATTCAATGAACCCTTTGAACGAAATCAACCAAAAGATACGTCTACTATTTGGCTAAGATTTGGTTTTAGAGCGTCATTTGTGAACAATTCGTGGCGAGACGAGCTACAAAAGGCCCACAACATCCAACCGCTCATGATTCCTGCGCCACCCCAGGCTAATGCTAGCGCAGCTTTTCGCAAGGATGGGAATAGTAGTTGGGGCGAGGTCTCTGAAAATGCTCAATGGAAACTCAGGCTCGCCATCCAGATCGGACGAGAATATCCATTGTCAACGAGCATGTACCTTGCTGCGCTTGCAAATGTGCACTACAATAATCTTGCGCTAGAAGCCCGCATTGCTGTCAGAGATTGTTTTCGGATTCTACTCCGCCAATTAGGTTCTGCTAATCACATCAACCAGCGTCTCAGTGCGGAAGATTCTGAGTCGAGCTCGGGATGTGATGACAGCGAGTCAGAGTCGATATCGAGCGATTTCCATCATCTAGGCACTTCATCTGGCGCGGGAAGGCCAGTTAGATCCACCCCAAGGTCTAAAGAACATTTGCATGCGGCCATAGTTATGCTTCAAAAGTCGCTGGATGCAATCGACAAAGACCAAGCAGGCGGAACGAAAACAGCACTTCTAGAGCATCCAGCCGAATATCAGCACGCGCTAGAACGGTGCCACAACATGCTCCAAAAGTTAAACGTATGCGTGAACCTAATGAAGCAAGCAACCAATCAGTGTACTGCAGCTCCACCAACCTCCGCATACGAGGAGACAATGTTAGATGATTCAGATCAGATGCAGAGACCAATGTCGGCTGCTGAGCCCACACGTGAATCAAATCTAGATCAGGGTCCCGGTTTTAAGGCACCAGTGAGCCCGTCATGTGGCTCAGAACGCTTCGTACACGCGATATATCCGCCATGGCATCCATTGCTCCTGTCAGGCCTTGACCCCACGGCTCCTGTGTGGAACCGCGTCCAGGGCGTTGATACTGTTATTCAGGTGATTCGCGAGACTTTTCTGTTGCCGCTGATTTATCCGGGTCTTCGTTCTTTGCTGTCGACACAGGGCGGCAGTATTGCATCAGGTATACTGCTCACGGGGCCGTCAGGCTGTGGCAAGACTTCCATCGCCCGTATGCTGGCCGATGCGTGCGGTGCAATTGTTGTTGAGGGTGCACTGTGGTCGAAACGAACTGTTGATAAGGTCCACACCCAAGTAAGTGTTGGACCCGTGAGTATGTCGCATGAAAGTCCCGATCCAAAAGATGCCATTACTCTTGGGTTAGTCGATGAGACAACTCGTATGTCTGAACGACAAAAGCAAGGTCATAAGCTTCGCGAAAAGCTCGTGCTACGCGAGTCCGACTGGAGCTGGGCCATTGACTACTGCCTATCGCGTCCTAGCCTGATGACACTTCTTCATAATGAGCATGAAAACAACACACCTGATCTGAGAGACCGTGTGCAGCGCGAAATTGCCTCTACCCTTGAGAGGCCTGAATACCCTCGGGTCAAGTTCTTCTCGCGTAAGGCCAGTGACCTGCTCTCCAAACACGTTGGTGAGACCGAACGACGAGTCAGACTTCTATTCGAGCAAGCGCAAGAGTGTGCTCCGAGTATCGTGTTTATTGACGAGATCGACGGTCTTGCTCCAGTTCGTTCTTCTCGACAGGACCAGGTGCACTCCAGTATTGTCTCGACCCTACTTGCGTCACTTGATGGGCTGAATGCACGTGGAGATGTATTCTTTCTAGCAACAACCAATCGACCCGATGCGATTGATCCTGCACTCCGTCGTCCAGGCCGGTTGGATCGCGAGATTGAGCTTCCCTTGCCCTCTTTTGAGGCTCGCAAAGGCATTTTACGCAATCTCTTATCGCGTTGGGAGGTGTTTAATCAGCCAGGGTCTAAAGATAAAGCAATTCGTTGTGTCGAGGCCTTGGCATCCGCCCTGGCCAAAGTCACTGATGGTTACTCCGGTGCAGACCTTGAGGGAGTAGTCCGCGAGGCAGCACTGGAACATTTTAAACTCTCGTTATCTTGCTCTGAATTGTCTCAAGAGACACATGCAGAGACGTCAGGACTGAACCTTCGAGCATTTGAAACCGCGCTCAGTCGAGTGGGTCCTAGTTTCGAGCGAATGAGCTACGGCTGTGGGCTTCGATCTGACCTCATCCCTGGTTGGTTGGCACTCGCGATGTCGGAGCCAGAGCAATGCATTCCTGAGAAGAAGGATCGCGGATCCTCATCCAGGCTTGTTACGAGGTCTTGTATCCTACTTGTCAACCCGACACTACCCATAAGACATGTGCTGTCGGGCGCCACTAGAAGTGGACCACTGGGTATATCCCACCTGGCACCTCTCCATCAACAAGTGACAGAGAGCTTGACTGCTTTTCGTCAGCAAGGTATGCCCTGGTTGCGTTTGAATCTGCGGGATATATTGTCTACACTTGAGTCAGTAGCCCCAGTGCGTTCATTCGATGAAGAACCCTTCGAAAGCCGACATGGGCTCCTGCGACCAAGCGCGTTTGGCGTTCTTGGTCAGAAGCGAGTCAGAACAGAGTTCGAATCCCCGCAGCAGATGGTGCATCTTCGAAGTTCAGTTATACTTGCACCCCCCGAGTGTCACAACAAAGTATTTTCGACCGTCAAAGGTATCTCAAACACAGGAGGAGTCTTACACATCGAGGCGCTGAATGACTGGCTAACTCAATGTCCAGTGCAATTATTAGCATCACTTGCACTCTCATTGGAGTCACTTCCTCACGTTTCCCATGATAATTACCGGTCTAAGCAATCAAAGACTCCGTCACGCATGAGCATAGGGGCTTGTGCCGAGGCCCGCTCAAAGCCTGAGCCCCTAAGCTGCTCGAGCGTAGACTATTGGTCAAGTTTAGTTCGGTCTGCCCTTGCTGATGATAGCAATACCGTGGCTGAGCATGAAATTCAACTGGACCAGTCCCAAACGGGGCCACAGGTCGGAGGTAAGCAATGGATGGTGGTGTCCACATGGAATTGTGATAGCGATATCGAGTCCGTGATTAATCAACTCCTTGTAGAATATGGAGAGGAAAGGTGGCACCTTGCACGCAGGATCGTGCAGTTCTTCGAGCTCGTATGAATATCATTGAGCTACAAGTTAGATGTGTACATAAACATTGTAATGTTCCTAATTTTATTATACATGACTAACTAACTAACGTACAGCGGAAATCTTGCGGATGCTGCTCCTAAGTATCACCCTCACCAACTGGCAACGCCTCCTACTTGTGTATCCTGGGCGTCGCGACGATGTGGGAGACACTCGGTGTCATCGTAGGAACGGAACCGGAAGTACCTCGTCGAGCAGTTCCGGTTGCTGCAGCAGCATTCGCTGACGCCTTGAGTGCTCGAATAGCATCCACGGGTGTCATCTGCCGGAGGGTGTCTATCCTATGCATGCGACCAGTTGCCGTTCGTTCAATGATGGACCGCTTTTGTTCCTCCGCTCTTTTTGCCTGCAGCTGCCGTTGTCGTTGTTGTTCGAAGAGGATTGCCTCGCGAGGAGCGTCTGGCATCCTGTATCCTTTGCGGCTCTGCTCAGTTGATGATCCACTGGCCTCTGCATCATCCCATAGCAGTGTAGGTGTTGCCGCTATCCTACCCCATGTCACAATCGGGGGCATGTAATTTGTGTTAGCTGAGGACGCACTGGAATTAGCGGACTGACTACCTGCCACAACCAAAGGCGTATGAATCAGGTCCCACTTCTGATCCTGCGCTGTGGGCAAGCGACGAGACAGCGCTTGACCCTGCACTTGGGCAGAGATTTGATCCAATAGAGCTTGCGTTGGGAACCTAGTGTTGGCCGGAATGATCTTAGGCTCACTGGGTTTCAGCACGCTTGCATCGACCCCTACAACTCCATCAGCAGTAACTTGCACCTTTTGCAACGTTGACGACGAAGCAGCGTCAACCAAGGCTGAATGTGACGTGTTGGAGCTAGATTGTGAATTAGATTGATGTGTCATAAGAGAGGTCGATGGCTCGTGTGTTAATTGGCCAATGCGTTGCTGGGCGGTCGGATTTGCCGTCTTGTCAACCAACCTTGCAGGACCGCTGGAGGCTAGTTGAGCTGGGTTGGCTCTCCTATCAGCTAGCGCAGATTGTGCGGGTTTTTGTCCTGCGAGAGAACTCGTGGTATCGACCCACCATCGGCGTTTCTCAGTCTGCTCCTTTTCGAAAAGGCCCTCGACGTGGTCGTTATCTTCACTGGTGTACATCTGAAGGAAGGCATCGAGTGGAAGTTGGTCCTTAGGAATGACTTTGGGTTCCTGACGTGATGATACAGCCTCTGCTCTGCCCCGTGCATTTGTTTTCTCTTCCTTGTCCTCGTCTTCGCTTGTGTCCCATTCGCTTTCTGAGTCTCTCTGCCTACCGTACTTCTTCTTTGCATTGTCAGAGGTTCCATTCGAAGTGGCAGCTTTGGAGGCTCTCAGCGTCGGCGACTGTCCATTGTGTGCTGACTTGGCTCGCTGCGTAGCGCCACTGAGCTGCTCACCTGTCAGCTCACGCTTCACTTTTGCTCCAACCACCTGCTCTGACTGGGCCTGCGATATGTTTTGGCTGGTTTTCACGCGTTTTGTGGTAGCTAGGCGAGCTGCTCCTGGCGTGAACGCTTCATTCTTGATCGTTTTTTCATCTGATCCGTACAAAATCTCGTAGAGTTCGGGCATATAGTCGCGTGTGATGATTTTCTGCAGGGTCTCTACGTACTCATCTTCGTCCAATACCACTTTTCGCGGGCGCTTGCCTGGCTCACAGGCCGCGCTGGACTTGAACAACACCGTGGCTGGCGACATCCCCGTACGGCCAACAGTCTTGTCTCCCTGGACCGGAGCGGCCCCGCGGTCTTGCCCATTCTTCATCGCCCGTACTATTCTGGGCGGAGAGAACAATTTCCGCGAACGGCTCAAAAGGACGAAGTGATACAACAGACTCCACCATGCATGAACGCGAAGACAATACTCAGACGGATACTGAATACGAAATGACCCAAGGACTCTATATTTCATTCATTCTGTATTGTACTTTGTACTAGCAATAGTGTGCTTAGATTCTTTGTTTCGATTTGGGAATTGGTTCTTCGACAATGAAAGGCTATGCTCCTTTGGTGCAACTATTGTGGCTCGCTTTGGCTTGACAAATGTGCCGATCAGGTAGTCTGCGACCTGCTTGTGTACGTTCGATTCTGATCGCATTTCACTAACCTCGAGAAATGTCAGATCTGCCGACAGTGGTGAATCCTCAAGTCCTGGAGGGTTGCCTAGGGTAATTGAAGATTGCAGTGAGAGATCTGGACAGCTCATAAGCGCACAGCCACAGGAGTCCTGTAGCTAAGACGCTTCGACACGCATAGTCGGCCTTTGACCCTGAACAAGTCAGCAGGCTGATGTGTTAAAATTAGATACTGCTGAAGATCAAGGTCTCGCTCGGCCGTACATAGTGAGCGTGGTGCACGCTATCAGGGGCGTAGCCATGAGTCATGAGATGAATAAATTGTGTGTTGTAACTTCGAACAGAGTATGTTCTACCGCTAGACAGCTTACTCGGAGTAGCCACCACGAGTTGCGGTGCGGATGATAGAGAAGAGAGCAGAGCCGACGACGAGGAAGACGAAGAGACCAATGATCAAGGGATCCAAGCTGGTCTTCTTGGGCTTGACAATGACGTCATCCTTCTGCTTGTTCTATATAATATGCAAGTGCAGAGTAAATTACGGTGTAAGTAACTTGAGGCGAACGTGGGACAGACGAATCTGGAGGCGATCAGCAAGTGTTTCAGCTGGATCCAAGTGCGAAACCAGCCGATCCTCGAGTCAATCGGGGATGGTCGGACCCAGCACCTTTGCGAACTCGATGAAACTGTGCCTCAAACCTAATATTTCACAACCGCAAACATAGATCTTGACGTACGGTTCCGCGGGTGCCGGCCTTCTGTGCGAACTTGAGGTTAGCTGCCTTGATCGAGTTAGCCTGGATGGATTCAGATGCGAGGCGTAGGCATGGTTGATTCGCATCACGTCGTGAGGAAAGGAATATCATGTGACATAATAATGGAACAAGTTATTGTTAGCGCCATTGACGTGCGAGTAGTCGCCAGATACGAGTGGGGTGGTGGAGATAAGATTGAAGATAATTATGAGGTGAAATGTGGAGGAAATAGGGATCAATATCAGAGTTCTGAGTTAAAAGAACTACAGCATTGCATGCAAACAGTGGGCAAGTATCGGAATATTATATTATCATACTGATTGCATAACCCTACGTACCATTTTGAGCGAGTTTCTATCCACTTGATTTGTTGCATTTTTTCGAGTTCCAAGTCATATTCCCACACCCCTGACCTCGACAACTCACCAACTTAAAGTGCTATCGCTACCTTTTCCGTCAGCAGCTTGTAGCTGCAGGTACTGGCTGCCTCACTGCTCGCGCAGACATAGGCACACTCGGTACACACGCACACACATTGACACGATATGACACTCAGTCAATTATCAGAGAGGTCATTCGCCACAGACTAGAAACAACAGTACGGTTTCAGGACAGCCCAACTAAGGATTGCTGCTGCTTTTATGGCGCGAACTAATAGTAGCATTCGGTTGTGGGAGGAATGATAATAGGTTTAGTAAAGAGGTGCACGGTTGAGCATTCGAAGCGGTAAATAACAAGGTGGTATGATGAAGTTACTGGCCTACATCCGCAGCTGAAGTGATATTGGCTCACTTGGCTCCGGAGAAGGGAGTCCGACCACATGCATACGGACACAAGCTCCATGTTCAGCAGTAAGAAGAAGCACCTGCATGCCCGTACTCAGACAGCGAAACCGAGCCAAGCTCTAATAGCTGTCACTTGAGTGAAAAGGCTTGTACTCATCGCTTGTGTGAGCGTCAACGATAAATATCTCACACGACAGAACAAAAGGGAGCCGGTGGGATTGGACCCTAACTTAGACCAAACCACTTATTCCAACTCGATCAGAAGCTGGTCAGCAGCAACGGTGTCACCATGCTTGACGTGAACAGCCTTAACAACGCTGGGCTTGAGAGCCTTGAGTGAGTTCTGCATCTTCATGGCCTCGAGGACAATCAATTCCTGACCAGCAGCGACCTGGTCGCCAGGCTTGACACGGAGGTGAGCGACGGAACCAGGCATAGGGGAGATGACAGACTTGGTGAGATCGATTACCTCAGGCTCAGGCATGAACTGGTTCAACTCGCGCTCGCGCTTAGTGTACACCTCGAAATCGAAGTGAGTACCCATGAACGAGAGGGTGAACTTGGAGGCACCGCGCTGAGTAGTGACAGTCTGGAGGGTGTAGATCTTGTCCTGAGACTGAACCTCGAAGACAATCTCGCTAGGGTCGTAGGTCGAAGCAAACTGAACAGGGATGACGTTGTCAGTGCCATCAGGGTTGAGCTGAGCCTCAAAGACGACGTTGCCATCCTCATCCTCCTGAGAGCCAAGCACGCTGAAGTTAAAGCGCTCAGCCTCCTCGCCATCGAGCTTAGCGACCATGTGGAGGTCAGTGAGACGGCTGGAAACGAGGTCCTGAATGTCAGTAGGCGAGACAGAAGCCTCAACGAACTTCTGACGGGTGTAGACAGCCATAGCAGCAGAGATAAGAGCCTGCTTCTCAGAGGCGGTGAGAATGTGACCAGTGAAGCCCTTAGGGAAGTTCTGTGCAATGAAGTTGGTGGTGAGCTGACCAGCGACGAACTTGGGGTGCTCCATGACCTCACGAAGGAAGCAGATGTTGTGGTTGATCCCGCGAATGACGGTCGAGTCGAGAGCGCGCTTCTGGATCTCGAGAGCCTCCTTACGGTTGGCACCGTGGGAGATGACCTTGGCAAGCAGAGAGTCGTAGTAGATCGTGATGTTGTCACCTTCGACGAAACCAAGGTCGACACGAACATCCTTGGGAGGAATGAACTTGGTGAGGGGACCAACGGAGGGAAGGAAGTTGTTGAGAGGGTCTTCCGCGCAGACACGTGACTCAACAGCCCAACCGTTGATCTTGAGATCGCTCTGCTTGATCTCGAGTGGAAGACCAGCAGCGACGCGGATCTGCTGCTCGACAAGATCAAGACCAGAAATCATCTCAGTAATAGGGTGCTCGACCTGGAGACGAGTGTTCATCTCGAGATAGTAGTGCTGACCATCCTTGCCCATAAGGAACTCGACAGTACCTGCGTTCTGGTAGCGTGAGATCTTAGCAATGGCAACAGCCTCGGAACCGATGCGCTCACGCTGCTCAGGGGTGAGGAAGGTCGAGGGAGCCTCCTCGACGAGCTTCTGGTTACGGCGCTGCACGGAGCACTCACGCTCGAATACGTACACGGCATTGCCATGAGCATCACCCAAGACCTGGAACTCAATGTGGCGAGGATCCTCGATGAACTTCTCGACAAGCATGACAGAGGAGTTGAAGGCGGTGCGAGCCTCAGCAAGGGAGAGACGGTAACCCTCAATCAACTCCTCGTCGTTGTTGGCACGACGCATACCCTTACCACCACCACCATGAGCAGCCTTGACCATGACAGGATAGCCAATGCTGTGAGCGACCTCCAGAAGGTGCTGCTCATCACGAATAGCACCGACAAAACCAGGAATGTGCTTGACACCAGCCTTCTCTGCGATCATCTTGGAGCGGATCTTGTCACCCATCTCCTTGATGGTGTCAGCCTTGGGACCGATGAAAGTGACACCGTTCTCCTCGAGCAAGCGAGCGAAGTCAGCGTTCTCAGAAAGGAAACCGTAACCAGGGTGGACGGCGTTAGCACCAGTAGCCTTGCAAGCAGCAAGGATACGCTCGGGGAGAAGGTACGACTGCAGAGCAGGGGAGGGACCAATGCAGAGAGCCTCATCTGCGAGCTTGACGTGTTGTGCCTATACAGGGCCGAGTAGGATTAATAACAGGAGCAGGATCGTGAATTAGATCCAGAAGTCTCAAGCATGAAGCAATGGGCTCACGCATAAGATATGTCAATGGGTGCGATCCGCCTGCAAGATCTTGTCGTCACCGGATCTCCGATCCCAAGAAGTATTCGAATCGGGCAGCAACCCAGTGCATAGTGAACGCCTTCACCAACTGAAAACTGCAAGAAAGCACCCACATAAAGGCATTGCAACAGACACATGCCAACTGCAGTGGGTCCGACACAATCATGGCATCACACCCTCCCAATTCGATTCATACTAGTGAGCTACTTACCTGTGCATCGGCCTCAGAGAAGACTGCGACGGTCTTGATGCCCAGCTTCTTGCATGTGCGAATGATGCGGCAAGCAATCTCACCACGGTTGGCAATCAAAATCTTGTCGAAGAGCTTCTTGCCGTCGCCAGCCTGCGTCGCGAAGCCGCGAAGAGCAAGCTCCAGCGTGCGGTCTTGTCGGAGTGTTTGGTTAAAACGCTGAACGCGGCTAAGCTGATTGTTCAACACACGGCGGAACATGACGTGCACCTAGATCATAAATAATACAAATGGATCAAAAGTGGAATATATCAGCTCGTTGATCTCCAAATCCACGTCCAAACCACCTCTGTTCATGTCAGTTTCTAGTCCCAGCTTCGGTTACGCCCCCGATGGGGCCCACTTTGCATGCGTCTCACGTGCGTGTGAAAAGGCGTGGACTTGGTATAATAAAATATTCGAGTACACAATAGCCACACACACAGATCAGTTGGGGCGCGGATGCTAACGGAGACGTGGGAGACTCAGAGATTACGTGCAAAAGCGAGGCATCGGGGGTTTCTTGAGGCATGTACGAAGGCTAGGAGTAGATTGATTTGTGTGGTGCACCTGTGGGATTTTTGTCATGACAAAGGATTATATCAACATCTAACCCGTTTGGCTATTCCAGCCTATCAAATATATCCCCTTGCGATAGCGATAAACCCACCAAATCACCCCGAAACTACACCGCTTCCACCTCAAAAATTTGCGTTTCTCATGTGCTGCTCGGGTCCAGGCGGGGTTGGTTGGGGAGTTCGACCCAGGGGGTGCAGGAATACTATCGGTCGATAACCGGGGTTTGTGCTCTGGAAATCGACCCATGCGATCCTCCCTGGCCCGGGTTTTTTTGAAAATTCAAACTGAGACCTGGTCGTGACATTCGAAAGTTTAGAATGAAACACGCGTGTTTAATCGGTATGACCGGGGGATCATGAGTGAAAAATGTTGTTATATTAGTTGTAACTGTATAGATCATTGCTTTTCATGTTTTGAATCCCCATTAGAGTCTCGCAACATGCCGATTTTACTCCCGCAATCAACCCGTTGGAAAAAATTAGGCGCGACGTACACTTGTCCAGCATGATTTCGCGTGTGTTGCGAGCGAAAGGCGAGTGTAGGAGTATGGATCATATGCGCTGCGGGTTTTGTTTATCTAGATCTATACATCGCGAGTTTACGCATGTACTAACACCCAAACGCACTTGAGTTAACCCTGTCGTTCCAACTAGTTGCAGTTCAGCGCGCCAACCTGGGCACGCGAACCGAGGAGCGGCTTCCCGGGTGATCCATGACTGATTGACATCGTTCAATACCGGTTTATGAGAGGGCATGCTGCGTGATTGCTATTTCTGTAGTTATGCGTTCACCTCATTCTTGATAACACTCCTCCTCAATCCTCGGCTCATCGGCAATGCTCCTCTCCTGCCATGTCCGCTCTAGCTCTGGATTCGACCTCCTGCATCTGCGATAAGCTAACGCAGAGCACGCAACTACGCCGCGTAGCCTTCTACTCCACTCTCCCCGCACTCGTAGACGAAGCGAGAAGGAGCCTGGAACGACCTTATTAACTCCCTAACCCATCGCTACCCTCAACCTGGTGGTGGTCCGTTAAGGCCGTCCATGACCAAGACGAAGCAACGGACGGGGCGCTGCCACCTGTTCCTTGCTGTTCTTGTATTGGTTGCTCTCGCTCACGCAGCATGGGCAGTAGTAAATCCGGCGCTGGGCACACAGGCCCAGCCGATCAAATTCGGTGTTCCCAGCCATTTGACGACCGAGGAGATCGAGCAGATTCAAAACTACTTTGACATCTTTGCACAGACATCGCTCTATATCTCTGTTGTCAGAACTAATGATCCTGTCGCAGATCTGAATGCAGAGATTATTGATGTGATGGGCGTTGACGCAGCGGTTGGCTACCATGCGTGGAAACGTTTCCGAAACCAAGTTCTTATCGTAGAAGGTGCCTCTCGCACAACGGGTGGCACGTCCTATCCCGTTCACGCTATTACACTGAGTTCCCTCGCAGACTCTGCCGGCTGGACACAATTTGCAAATGTGGCAGGCAAGCGCGTCTGTTTGCCATACTTCTTCTCGACCGAAGCTGTCGCGGCTTACTACTACGGAACTCAGAACGCAGGCAGTGGTATGAGTGCTGTTGCGGCAACTGGATCAGGAGCGGATGATACTCGCATTGACTCCTGTAGCTCAGCGTTGTACAACACGCTCAGTTCCTACTTCGGTAGCACGTCCTGCGCTCCCGCCCACGCTCCTGATCGAGTTGCAATTTGCTCTGGCTGCGGTACCTCAATGTCAAGTACTAGTCCCTTCGCCAGCATTGGTAAGGCTTCTGTCTCGTCTTCTGGCTACACTTCACTTGAAATGGAGGGCCAGTGCATGATGGGCCAGCAGGGTGGTTACAAAGCCGCGCTTATGCGCTTGATGGAAGGTACATGCGAGGTTGCCATCGTTCGAAACAGCACATATGTTGACACATGTGTTTCGCTTGGCCCAGGTCAGCAAGCGCCCTCATGGTGTCCCCAGTCAGGTGCGGCCCACTTCCGAGTCCTACCTGCGACTGCGGGAGCATTGCCAAATACCACGGCCGCCGCAATTGCGATCGTCCCGACGCGAGTCTTCAGTATTCGTGATACCAGTATGACCGCAGCGATGACGAGATCGCTTTTCTACGCTCTTAAGGGCCTGAATTCTCAGCCGAGTGTCCTAGCTTTGCTTGGTCTTAGCGGCGTCACGAATCCCGAATCCACCGTGGGCGCGCTGGGTACAATCGAAAATTGGGCAACTGATATCTGTTCGCTCACTCACTACTCGCAGAGCTCGTTCTCCACGAATTTTGATGGACTTCCAGGTGCCGCCTCTTGCATCGGCTGCTCAGACTCAACCCCAAAATGTGTACGTGGTACAAGTGCGAACCGCCCCGTTCGTATCGCCGTCCCAATTTCTCACAGTGACACAGCCGGCTTACTCGAGTTTAATAACTTCGTTTCGGGGCTCTCTTCGGCAACTCCTGTTGCAGTCCACGCAGTTGTTGTTGGTGCCGAGTACAATACTCTGCAAGCATTGGCACAACGTCAAGCGGATGTGGTTGTCCTGGACGCGGCTCAGGCCTGGCTAGGCTTCAAGCGCTACAACTACACCGCAATTGCGGTCGAAGAAATCATTGATGCTCGAGTTGACCCCCCTGTGAGCTATACAACCTACACTCCAGCGCTCTGGGCTCGTAATTCCTCCATCGTGCCTGGTTCTTGGGACAATATCTACGGAAAGCGAATCTGCGCTGGCCGCCTCCTTTCCGCGAACGCACTCGTCCCGTTCGCTGTTGCCCATGGTGCCAACAGCACAACAAACTTCGTGTACAACCCATCGACCGATGTCTTCAACACTAGCCTTGGAAACGCACTTGAAAACTGCCAATCGCCTTTGACAGACATGGCACTTGGATTTTTTGATGCACAGTCGTGTGCGCCTTCCATTAGCCCTGGCGAAATTGGCATTTGCGGAGGCTGCGCAGCTGCCTGCGCACAGGCCGCGTTGTCATCATACTCTTCGCATGTGGGCGCGATGCGTGGTCTCGTTGAAGGGCTGTGCGACTTTGCACTTGCGCGCGAGTTGACCTATGAGGACGCCTGCGCCAGTGGAGCAACCACCGTCTTGGGTGGAGCCACCGAAGCTTCAGGTGCGCAGACATGGTGCAGTGAGACCACAGATGGAGGTAAGCAGCCTTCGCGTGCACTAAGTATAGTCTTCCCAACCGTTCCTTCAGATGTGTTCATGGTGCGTCCAGACTCACTTCCAACAACACAGGACACCATCCAACCGGGCACGCTGGACTATCCTTATGCACTTGCTAGTGCCTTCGAGAAATTGGCGACAACTGCAGAATATGCAGACACATTGTTACGTTATTATGGTTACAAAGGAGTCGTAGCGTTGGCCGACCCTGGCACCTATGCAGGTACTGCCGCTCATCTCAGCGCGCTTGATTCAACACTCACTTCTGACAATCTGCCTGGGCTCGACACTTCGTTGTCAACGGAAACGGATTACCCTCTACGTCTCCCCAATCCAAATGACTGCACAGTCGTGTCCTCCACTTCGATTGGATTGAGTCCTGACAATCCTATCAAGTTCGCCGTACCCCCTGGCACCAGTGATGAAGACTTGGAGACTCTTGGAAACTTCTTCACGTCGGCTAGCGTCTTGCTTGGTACGACTAGCGTCACGACAGGTCTCAGTGGCAGCTCGAGCACCCCTATCTATGTAACCCCAGTCCGCCTCAGTTCAGCTTCCGGTTCGACGGCATCCACATCTACGGTGAACGCCACTGGATCTCCCCTCAACGCCCTTGTGGATGGTGTTGTCGACGTCGCCCTGTTGGATGCTGCGCAGGCATGGATGGGCTACCAACGCTACGGCTTGAGAATTGTCGGAGTAGAAATCCGCAATGGCACATTGGATGCTGTCAATGATCCATCGGATTCGTACACAACTACTCGCCCTACCATCTTGGTGCGCTATTCCTCTGATCCCGCGGAAAGCTCGCATGCTTCGACCCCTTCCTCACCCTGGAGCTTCTCGACGCTCCGTGGTAAGCGTGCATGTGTTGGGTCACTAAATGCAGCCGCAACCTGGATTGCAGCCGCATGGGCACGAAGTGCCAATGCAACTACCGGCTTTGGATACCGAAATGTGCCTGCTGCAGATCTGATTCCTCCTGACTCGTGTACTGGCGATCTGCTTGAAGACTTTGCAAACTTCTTCGCTCCCACGGCTCACTCTGGAGTCGGAGGGGGGTTGTGCGCACCACCAATCACAGAGGGTGAGGTCGGCAGTTGTGGGCTCTGTCCACCCACACCAGGCGCTACCTGTGGTGCGGATAATCGATATGCAAGTGATGAGGGTGCGCTCAGGGGTCTGTCAGAAGGTCTCTGCGATGTAGCCTTTGTACGTCACGAATCATTGGCTTCGTACTGTACTCCGGACAATGACCCGATGCCGTGGTGCCTCCCACTAACAGGTTACACCACCATCTCCGAGATTACCGCAAACCCAACTCTGCTCGGTAGGGTACCTACGCCGGCTTTCATGGTCCGGCCTTCCGTGCTTCCCACCGTTGCGGTTGATGGGTTGTTGAATCTCCTCCAGAGTATGACGTACCGTCGCGATCTCCTGAATATCATGGGCTTGGGCCGTGGCGTAACAGCAGTCACGCCGACTCCATCTACCTCACCACTTCCCGTTAGCTCCACGATTGCACCTGGTACTGAACTCGCGACCACGACGCATCTGACAGCGCTGACTTCACATGCCCGATTCTCATCTGTCCCGGGTATTTACCCGTACCAAAACTGCCAAAGTAACGCAGCAACTTGTCTGTCACGCGTCTCCTCCGGATGCTATGACAAGGGCACTTCAGCATTGAATCCGATCCGTTTCGCACTACCTCCCAGTGCATGGACTGATGAAGGGCGAGCTGCGTTTGAGACATTCTTTGCTTCACGTCGTAACCACGCGACGCATCCTGTTTACATTGTAGGTACGGCCGCCTCCGACTACAGTGTTGGTGCGGCAAACTCATTGGCTGACCTTGTTATGCAACGTGTGGATGTGGTTGCGTTGGACGCTGCCGCAGCATACTTAGGCTGGAAAAAATACGGTCATCGTGTTCTGTTAGCCGAGCGTACACAGCTCTCTGATGCCAAAACATATCGTCTCACGGCGTGGGTACGAGCCGATTCCCCCTACAAGACTCTCAGCTCTTTGCGAGGCAGAAGCAGTTGCCATGCAGGCTATCTGACATTTTCGACGCTGGGTGTGGTCGCGCATGGGCTTCGGAACCATCAGGCATTGCACTTCAATGACTCGGCTGCGCTTGAAGCTCTAGGAGCGGTCTCGGATCCGACCCTTGCGACACGGACTATTATGGATTGTGATGCAGATGCACTCAAGTTGCTAAGCGCCTACTATCCACGAAGTTGTGCTGTTGCACCGAATTATGGCACTACTGGGCTCTGTTCGCTGTGCCCCACGTTCTCCAACGCAACGCATGCAATGAGGTGTGATTCAAACTCGGCTTATGCTGGGTCTTGGGGTGCTTTGCGCGGTCTGGCTGAAGGCCTTTGTGATGTTGCGTTCGCGCGAGAAAGTACGTGGGATGACACGTGTGGACTTGCTGTGCCGCCGGAAGACCGACCCAGCTGGTGTTCACTCTTCACCGATGTACCTAGAGCGCTGAGTGCTCTCCATGATTCGACCATCTCACCGACCGAAGGATTGGGCCTTGCACCCGGCAACTTGCTCATGGTGCGACCCAACTTTGTGTCTGACGAATTGATGCTCAATTTATATCAGGCGCTACTTCAGCTTAACAATGAGCCTGAGTTGCTGAAGTACTTGCGATTCCCGTCACGTGTTGACCCTCCCATTCTTGGGCAGATTGCAACAGAGGCTGCTACTGAGCTGGCTCTTGGCGATCTCGATAAGACTCTGAGTATTGTACCGGGTATCAGCACCTTCCTGGCTGCCCCAACCCCGGACATTGATGCAGTATCAACGGCGTTCCTCTCTGCCGGGACTTCCGTCAGTAGCGTTATCACGCCACTTGTTTCCCCAACAGAACCATCGTGTGCTGTTTCGGGTAAGAATTCCCTAGGATCATCCCCCGCGACTCCAACGATCGCGATCACCACCACAGTTACCTCTGCCTTGGGTATTACCTCTTCACGAACCAGGACAGAGCCTGCGACCGGAGACGCCGCGAGTGCTCACGCGCAAGTTGGATCAGGAGCAGTGCGGCTTGCTATCCCTGGTGATGTCAGTGCCGAGCGCCTCAGTGAGTTCCGGGAATACTTCGACGCCCTGGGCAGTGTTAGTGGTTTCTACATTGAGCCTGTGGCTGGAGCCAACTCCATCTCGGCACTTCAGCGTGCGCAGGCAGATGTCGTCCTCTTAGATCCGCTGGAGGCACTTGTGGGAGCGATTCGATATGATCATCGCGTATTAGCTGTCGAAGCAGTCTATGACCCAGTGACGAGGATTATTTCTAACACTACAACCACGTCCACGCGAACGTTAATCAGTGAAACTACCGGCAACCCGGTAACCATCACAAGCACTTTGCGCAATGAGACGGAAGTCATTACGGCGACCCTGCGTACTCGTGCGAAAGCAAATCCTGTGGTGCTCGCCAGTCTCGCTACTCAATTTGGCATCGATACCTTCGAAACGCTACGATCAAAGCGATCATGTCACCCTTCAACACTTAGCGCTTCAGGTGTTTTGGTCCCTCTCGTCTCCGGCATTTCCTATGAGGTCGGCTTGGCCACGACTGCATCGCCAACATTGAATGCATCGCTACAAGTTGGAGAGACACTGGACGCCTGCAACTCCACAGTGAACACAGCGCTCAGAAGCTTCTCTAGTGCTGTTTGTGCGCCGCCCTCGTTTGCTGGTCACACTGGTGTATGTGATCTATGCTCGTACAGTGGTCTCTCTGTTAGCCTCACGGATACATCAGTGCTTTCCAGTCCTTTAGGTGTAACTAAGAGCACAGCAGGCAACGCAGTCTGTGATTCTGCTAATGTGCACGCAGGTGAACGTGGCGCTTTGCTCGGCTTGTCCACCCGAGTGTGCCAAGTGGCATATGTTCGAAACGATACTGTCGTAAAGTACTGTAACCCACAGTACCACCCGCTAGGCTCGAATCTCCCTGGATTCGTTTCCCCGTATAATGCAGCTACAGCGGCATCGATTGCAGCAGGCTCCGCGTCTGCCACAGATGCTGTCACAACACCCAACTGGTGTTACAGTACGAGTGAGTATCGTTCCATTGACTGGCCAGAAACCACCCCAGCTGCACTAAAGAACATCGAAATCCCCACATTTGCCTTTATGGTCCGCCCAGACACGTTGAGTTACAACGCTACACTCAAACTGTACTCAGCACTAGAGGGTATGCTGCAACGAGCTTCGTTCCGTGCTCAATTTGGCATCTACGGTATTGCACCGGCCAACTCAGACAACTCTGCAGTAGTTGTTACGAATACCAAGCTCACCAACTCTTCTAGAGGAGTTGCATTCGTCGAACCAACCTGGTCTATCTCGAGCGATGCTTCCACGGCCGAAGAGGCTGCGGCGGCCGGAATGCTTGCCACGGTTGCTAGCACGCAAGCGCATCTAGGAGGACTGCGTACGTTTGCATCCAATTATCTGCCAGGATTCCGAGGTTTTGCTGACTGCCAGGATCGAGTTCGAGACGCATTACTGATTGGATCGGCCCCCACCAGTGACTTGAGTAGTGGCCTATTGTGCAGGACAGCACCAGAGGTGTGCGATGACAACTACTCACCAAGTCATATTCATCTTACGGATACATCCGCAGGCTATATGATTCGGCCAGCCATGGGTGTGATCCTATCACTTACCATGCTGGCAGTAATCCTTGGGCTATAACAAAAGGCCTCGAGTTCAGATCATTGTCAAGTAGATGTATGTTAGATAACACTAGTATAAGCCTTATCCTTAAACAGTTATGTAATCCGCACGAGAATAACCGAGTGATCACCGTGAAACGCTCATAAATTGGACTTTCCGTAAGTTTTTTGTAACTGAGGTGCATGTTGTATTACATTGGTGAGAACTGGATCGGAGTGTGTTAGTAGACAAAAGAAAGATCAAGGCCGTTCGACGAACTGCCGACGATGATCCCATTCGATCAGCGAGTCATCATGCTTGTTACCTTCGAGAACTTTCATTCGCAATGCGCGTGACCTTGGAGACACCATCAACGAAGGAAGTGCGGAAAAGGACATCTGCGTGATTGAACATACCTTCCTTCAGCGAAACGACAACGAATTGAGACTGACCAAAGTGATTTCGGATAATGGAACCAATATTCTGCGTATGCGAAAGATCCAAGGCTGCATCGACCTCATCAAGAATGTAGAGAGGTGCAGGGTTGACCTTAAGCAACGCAAGGATCAGCGAAAGCGCCAGTAGTGACCGCTGACCACCTGAGAGTTCCGAGAGCGAGCTCTTCTCCATGCGATCGAAGGCGACCTTCATCTCCAGACCAACCAAGGTGTCCGTTGTCTTGTCCTCAATCGGTTCCAGACGGCACGTGCATGTAGGCAGCAACTCAGAGAAAATCTTGTTAAAGTTCTCTGACACCTGACGTGCGGTTTCCTTGAGCTTGGCTCGACGGAGGTTGTCGACCTCATTGATAGTCTGGAGAATCTGCACCTTATCTTGCTGTAACGCGCGCTCATTTTTAAGAAGCTCTGCGTGATCGCGTTTGGCATTCTCAAGGCGCTGCAAGGACTTTGGATTGAACGACCTCGACAAGGTCTGCAACTCCCTTCTGCGTTCCGCAATGCTTGCACGCTGCTGCTCCAAATTAAAGTTCGTGAAGTCAAAGTCGGTCTTGCTCTCCGAAATCTTGTGCTTACGATCAAGCTGTTCTGCCAATCGCTGGAGTTCGGAAATGCGCTCTTTCCTGGCCTTGATACTTTGGGCCAATTCGGTTTGACGCGTTGTGAGATTCTCCAGCTCCTGTACAAGATCTTGGTTGTTCTTCCGAACACGGTTCAGCTGAGCAGACAAACTCTTGAACTCTGCGCTGGCAGCATTGAACTCCTCTTCAATGCGCTGCTCTTCAGCCTTGAGGTTAGCCAGCTCGACTCGTACCTTGCTGATTTCCTGATCGAGGTCGATAAGCTTCGCTGCAGTCTCCCCCTTGACCTCCTCAAGTCGAGCGAGTTCTTCCTTGGCTGATTTCGACTCTAGCTCGGCACGAGAGGAGGCAGTGAGAGCATCTTGCTTTGCCTTCTCGGCAGCAGCTAGCTGCTTGCGAGCAGTTGCCAGTTCACGCTCAAGATTCTCAAGAACCTTGGCTCGGTCGGCAGCGCTACCAGTATTCATAGCCGCAATTGCCTTGCGCAAATCCTCCGCCATAGTCTTGGTAGTAACTAAGGTCTGCTCGGACTTTTCGAGTCGATCCTTGCATGTCTGGATGTCAGCTCTAATGCTCTCGATCTTTGCAAGCTTACGAGAGTACCTAGACTTCTCAACCAAGTCACGCATCTGGCCCATTTGGAATTCAAGATCCTGAAGCTCACGCTGAGCGTCATCTTGTCCACGAGCCGCTGCGTGCTCTTCTCTGAGCTGCTCAAGACGTGCATTGAGGTTGCACAAGGAGACACGGAGTCGGTTGACCTGAGCGCCTGCCACGATAGGACCTTCTTGATTCTGACGGTAACCACCAGTAAGGGTACCACCAGGGTTGTAAAGATCACCGTCCTTTGTCACGGTACGGACATTCAAACCCGAGTTGAATGTGATGTCCATAGCGGTCTCCTTGTCCTCGCAGACAAAAACGCTGCCAAAGACAAATTCTGCGATGTTTTGGTATTGAGGGTCGTATGTGACCAAATCGAGTGCCAAACGAGCTTTGCCCCGTGAACGAGTTTCAATCTGATCAACAATGTGCTGAGGAATACGACGGCCCTCGACCTTATCCAGAGGAAGGATCGTCGTTCGCATTCTCAGCTGACCATGATCAAGCAGCTCTCGGCCTGTGATATGGTTGTCGACGACCACGGCATACGCATTTCCACCTGCGACAATTTCGAGCGCAAGGGCAGCCGACTTTTCGCCCTCTTTTTCGTCCTTGACCGTAATCAATGAGGCGACTCGACCTCGGACACGCGACTCATCGAAGTTACGAGTCCATCGCGTGAACTGGAAGTCCAAACGGGCGTTGAGCTGAGCCTCGAGTTCCCGAAGCTGGCCATTGATTTGATTACACTGCTGAGCGATTTGACGCATCTCGGTCTCGATTTCACCTCTGGGTCGAACTTGTCCCCGAGTCGTGACGGAGGATCCCTTTTGTGCGAGCTCCTGCTTCTTGGCATGGTAGCGCTTCTCATACTCTTCATACTCGCTCTCCAGTCGCTTGTGCTCAGCCTTAAGTTCCTCAAGCTGTGCCTCGTCTTGGCTCAAAGTCTGAGTGAGCGACTCTAGTCGCAGGCGAGCGGAATGGCGCTCGCTCTCAAGAGTAGCGATTTGCTGCTCTGCCTGCATCAACTGACCTTGCATGGTGCTGGACTCATCATGGCCTCGACCTCGCCCACCGGCCTTGCCTTGCATGTGCGCCAGCGAAGACTCGAGCTGTGAAACACGGTTTTCCATATCCTTCTGGCGCTGCTGGGCAAGTTCGAACGCACTTTGGGCTTGTTTCATGGCAACTTCGGCATTGCGATCAGCCTGAAGTGCGTTGGCAAGCTTCTTTTTGTCTTGATTCATGATCTCGGTCTCCTTTGCATGACGTGATTGAAGATTCTTGAGCTTCACTTGCACCACTGAGACCTGCTTGCTGATTTCATTACGTGCTGCGGCATTGGGTTGCTTTGCCTCAACCAGGCGTTCGAGCTCCTCTAGGGCACGCTTACCTTCATTCAACTCGATCTGTGCCTGCGCTTGGCGCGTCTTAGCTGTCTCAGCCTCGTTCGTCTCCTTACGGATTTTACTTTCGTGGTCCTCAGCTTCCTTTAGGTACTTGTTGTACTCATAGGCGGCACACTTCAGTTCTAGTTGATCGATTGTCTGCTTCAGACGCTCGTGTCGGTTGTAGGTCTCGGCCTCCGCCTCCATGGCTTTCATCTTGGGTCCAATTTCATTCGTCAGAATTTCATGAATTTCTTTGAGCTTTTCTTCCTTCTTGTCAAGGGTCTTGCGAGCGTTTGCACTCTTTTGTTTGAACTGGCTGGTACCAGCTGCCTCTTCAACAAGCGCCAGCAACTCAGCCTCGCTGGCATTGCAAATCTTTGTAATGCGACCCTGCATAATCAAGAACTGAGGATTCTTGATTGAAAGCTTCACACTTCCAAAGAAGTCATGGATCTTCTCCTGAGTCACGAGTCGTCCATTAATACGGTACGCCGAGCCGTGGCCATGCTTGATTTGACGGCTGATAATAATCTCCTCGCACGCCTTGTACTCCGCGGGGCAGCTCGCCTCGGGGATGCGATTGTCAAACGTGATGGTGACTGAAGCGACAGTAATACCACGTGTACCTCGGGCGTGGATCAAGTCGGTCTGATCCACGGCACGCGCCGCACTGCATGTCGGGGATAGTGCAGGAAAAGGATTGTGAGCGGGGGGTCGGGAGTTTCAGACAGTTCGAGCGGTTCCGATGTTGCGATGTGAAATACAAGGCAAGAGCAATGCTGTGAAGAGGCTGTTGAATGTGCGACCTGCACCAAAGCTCAACCGAAACATGCTGAGATCCTGGACAGGCGGTCACCGAAACACACGCTCGTTGTGAGTGAGCCCAGGCTCAGTGGCAGGGGGGAAATTGCAGTCAACGTACCTCAGATCGGTGAGACCCAGGACGAAGCAGATGGCATCCAAAATGTTGGACTTACCACTGCCGTTGGGACCCGTAATCGCGTTGAACTTGGGGTGGAACGGCCCCACGTCAACGCGCTGAGCGTAGCTCTTGAAGCCCTCGATGGTGACTTGTTTGATGTGCATCGCGAGGGTCCCTGGAGGGAAGGGAGATGGAATGCGGTGGCATTGATGTACAACATGAGCGACTGTCGGTTGCGCGAGTCCTAACGAGTAGATGCGCTCGGGGGACGGATCAAACAGAGCAAAACAAGGAGCACACAAGGGTTCGAATTTTGAACGCTGAAGGAAAGAAACCTAGGAGGCAAAATCCAAGCTTTAACGGATATAAGATGCTTGTTAAAGCTTCTAGAGTTATTCTTCATGGTGGTCTACAGGCATTCCAGGAGTGTAAACTCACATATCCTACTCACATCCTCCCAATTTCAACTGCCAACATCTCCAACAGTCGACTCTTTTTTAACGGTTAGATGACATCCGTCCTGGCCCGGATTTTCAAATCGTGCCCAACTCAGCGGCTCGAAGGACTGAAATGAATAGCATACTGAGAGGGGGGAACAGAGCCCTCGCAGAGAAATAGTGCTGCAGAGTGACCCGCCAAGGTATTATCTTCACTGCTAGCGTGTTTCAAGCGCATGCTGACATGCGTTCCAATGATTGACCCGATTTTGAACCCCGTCAAGTGGGTAAAACCCTGAAACTATTGACGCAATAGAGCCCCACATGCCATTGTCTCGCCTATCTGTAGTGGCAGACTATTGTGACACTAATGCCAGTGCAGCCCCCAGCGCGCGAGCCCGCATGGCCTAACGCCTGAACCGCACGACCCGTCGTCCTTTTGTCCTCGAGGGACAGTAATCCCAGCTCGCTTCTCAGCCCAAGGTGTATCCCAAAAACAACGGGTGTGTCCCCGGCACTCGCGTCAAAACCCAACGTAGCAGTATATCTCACAAACAATATCATGAACAGCCAGTCATTTGCCAGCCTGATCGAGTCAGTACGTAGTTATGCCTCGCTCTACCCCAAGCCCCCGGATGAGATCGTAGAGAGTCAGCGTCAGCACCATTGCCATTGCGTCTCTGGACGGCAGTCACCACCAAGTACGCACATGGGCTGCTATCCAACTGCATGGCAAGTCGCGATTCCACCTGAACTCGCCGAATCTCGAGCATCTCACTCACCCAGCCCTGTTTCATCTCGTCTAGCTACCACACATTCGGCCGTCAAGCTATGAGACCTACCTCCACGACCGTCGTGCTCCTACGACGGCCACTTCCAGCGCTGCTACGACCGGCGCTGCTCACGCTGCTGCTTCGACCTCGACAACCGCTTCTGCTGTGACGACCAGCAATCAGCACTGGGCTACCATCCGAGAAGAATTTGTCCGCGTTCTAGGCGCTGCACGAGGCGCCGAAGCGTGTGACAAGTTCAAGAAGGACTATGAAACAAGGCTAGCCGGTCTCTCGCATGAGCAACGTGTGGCACTCCTTGCGAAGCTATGATCACGTTGGCACCTCTAGGACTTGTCACCGCCAGGCCCACCTCGAGCATTCCTGCTTGAAGAATACTTGCAAGATCAATTAATGTATTGTACAAATCACTCCATGGTTGGATTAAGACTAGAATAAACTAGCCACAACGTTACCATACTGGACGCCCGAAGAGTGTAGTACATTTCTGTATGGAAATTTTTTGACTACTTGTATCAGGGGTTCTGAGTCACGTTTTGTCATATGAATGAATTACAAAGGACAGGCCAAACGCATGTGGTGTGGTGAAAAAGCAAAGTATCAGAGATAAATATAGAACATTCATGTCCCTGAGACCGACGCTGAAGGGGGGATTGTTCAGACTCCATGTCAACTTTGGTAATGGAGCCGCAGTGCTTAGGAAGTAGGGGTCGTACAAGGAGGAAGCGAACAGACACGGAGGTGAAAAAAAGATGTAAAAGCCTGAAAGTTACTTGGACATGACGAGGCTTGGCCGTTGTCACGAAACACATTCAGTCACAAGCTCATCGAGTTTGTCTGATGTGTCTGTAAGACCGAGTGAGCCCACTCGAGGAACTTAAGGATGCGCGTGCTGTTGGATAAAGTCGATGGTTTGGAGATCAACGGGTGAAGCTCAACGACAAGTGAGTTGTGTGCTATTTTCCCCATAACGCTCCAACAATGAGTTGGAACAAATTGTGATACGATAGTATGTTTGGTGGTGAAATATGATGAACGTTAGGACACTGGAAAAAAGCATCGTGATTGAACGGAAATCAAATGCAAAAGCCTAGGAGCGTTACGTTTAGCTTGACTTGCTGAAAACACTCCTCATGTAAAAGCGGATTAATGCAGCAAACTTAGGCTGACGCGCCAGTCCAATGCGTAATTTCAACAACCCGCGCTGGCCAAAGATCGCGCGAATTGCTGCGAAAATAGTATCAAGCTGGTGTAAATAGTCGCGAACTTGAAGCACCGTTCGCGCCAAGTCCCGTTGAACCTTACTCCAGTTTCGTAAGGTCCCGGTTACGCTATTAACGATATGCTCAACCTGGAGTTGATCGAGCGCGTTATTGATCGTGTCGCTTCGTTCACGAAGCAATGCGTTAAGCTCTGCAAATAACTGAAGATGTACAGCGGATCCGGCATCTGTTTGATTCAAGGCGCGAATTACAACATCGTCGCCATCCGTGTCTCCCTCACGGCCGCTTTCTGCGTCTACGCCTGGCCTGGATTCCACAAGACCAGAGAACGTACCAGGCGAGATGGTCGTTGAATAGCTCAGTTCTTGCGTGGCCATGTTGTCACCGTCCCCATGTGTCTTAATAAGATTTACGCGGGACCGAGTATCCTGGTCAAAAGTCGACATAAAGAAGAGGAATTGGACACTGCGACCGAAATCAAGCGATTTCTCCAACCGTTTCACGATTCTCCAAGCGTTGGCACGCACATCCTCAGCAGAATATGAGAGCTGACGCAGGAGCTTCGCAACCTGCTCATCCGTTAGTTCATCGACATTCAACTGTGCGATGTCGATGTCCTTCGCCTGGAGCAAACCGCTGTTTAAGCCTTCAAGGAAGCCCAATCGCGCAGTGCTTGCATCTCCTAGCTCTGCTTGTGTGCTCTTAGCATCTTTGCTAGTATTCGTCCTAGTGGCAGATGCGGTCTCTTCCTCATCTTCATCAACGTCGTCTTCATCGCCGCTTGCACCAGCACTATCCTCACCCATATCAGCTGCGGTGCTTCTGCGGCTTGATCTACGGCGACTGTGGTGGGATGCTCCATCTGTACTGGAAACGGCTCGGCTTCCCTTCGATCCACGTGCTGACACACTCGACGCAACTGTACCTGCGTCGCTCATCTGGTCGAGATTATCAAGCAGTATTGCATTCGTGGTGGACGAGTTGCTGTCGATCGCCAGGGCTCGGATACCGGCGTTGAGCTGCGGTGAGAGGCTGGGAGAAAGAGTAGTTGAACGACTACCACCCGTGGGTGTGGACTGCAGCTTAGGAGGCGGTGGAAGATGACGGAATCTACCGGGGGTACCTGGTGTCTGGGTTGGAACACCTTGGTCTTCGTCGTCATGGGGTTGCCCATCAAACAGTGGTGGCTGAGGCGACGTTGTCGGATTAGACATCGTGCCAAGACCGCCGAGTTGTTGGTACTTGGCATACTCGTGCAAGCTCCCTGGAGAGGGCGTACCAGATATTTGCATACGCGTGGGGCCATATGCGCCTCCACTCGCGTCGGTAATGACGCTGGCACCATCCGCCTCTGAGCAGTTCTCAGCCCACTCTAAGTGGCGGGAATCTAGATCGCTCGCATAGGAAGACATCGAGGGATCCTGATCACTCTCCGTATCTCTCTGCTCGTAAGCATGCTCGTTTTCACGAGCTGTGGAGATGTTAGGGGAGAGCTGTGGTGGTGGTAGACTTGCGATCGCATGGCGAGCCGACCGAGAAATCATTGTTGACGCGATTGAATGCGCTCGAGTGTCTTCCGAGAGTGCATCCTCAACGCTCATAGCAGATTCAGGAACTGACACCCAGCGTCCCCCTTCAAGAGTTCGACGTGCTCGAAGCCAGCCGTTGAGAGTGAGCTCTGAGGGGCGTTGCTCCGATGCGTATCCATCGGGGTCCAGTGCGAACTCGAGTGGTGCATCATCAGGCATAAAGTGAATGCCCAAGGCGGCGTAGATGCGGCGCAACACGTGGAATCCCAAATCCACTGAGGGAATAAAGTACGGCTCCTCTGGTGAACCGCTGTTCATGGGCATCATCATCATAGTGTCTGTGACGATTTGGTTGAGCTCAGCCCGATCCGCTCCAGTAGACCATTTGGAATTTGTCTCGGCCTCCAGATCCTTAGGCAAGCTACGCGCGGGGTCAGCGTTTGCATTCAGCCACATGCTTTCGAGCTCTCTCGCAATCTGTCGAACTACATGTTTAGTTATAGTGTCAGTTCGGGATTGGCGTTCTGAGGCAGTACGCTCTCGTTCTTCGAGCTGCTCGACGCGCCGGCGTAGCTGAGCTGCCTTGATCTCAAGTTGCATCGCATAGGCCTTACGCTTACTGCGTGTCAGTCGAGCACGTTCGGCCTTCCTTTGCAGCCGAAGCTTGGTCACTTCATCCTTAGTTCCTCTTAATCCAGCACCACGACCAGGCCGCAATTGGGTGGTAAGATGGGCGACTGGGAATGGGATCGCGTTCGGATTGAAGCCTGCCTCGGCTGGGCTAAGAGTACTCACAACGCCCTCCTGGCCTGTCGAGGTCATCTGACTAGTCTGCTTATTGATCGAGATCCGACCATCCTTTTGGTTGAGAGAGTTGGCTAGTTCGCGAGTAGAGGGCGCTTCTGCGTATCCCGATAGTGGAATGGGAACGTATTTTGAGACGACATCCCCCAGCGACATTTGGCCGAGAGTGTCATCTGGCCCTATAATATACTGTGCTGGGCCCAGCAAACTTGGAGTGGTTGGTTGCTGATGCGGAGTTGGTTGGGGAGCAAAAGACGAGCCCATGGGACTCACATTCAGAGACGACGGGGATGTTGCTGAGAAGGAGGTTTGGTTAGGTGCAACTGTGGCTGCACCGCCGCTGGCCATGGTTGGTGCAACTGGTAAGGCCTGAGATGTGATTACAGTGTTTACAGACCCTGGAGAGTCCACGAAAGTCTGCGGCTGGTGCGTGAATGGCATCAGAGTGAAGCCTTGACCGCTCATTATTGTGTAACCCGAGGCTGTTGCCGCTTGTTGGGCGGAAAACGCAGGTTGATTACCGAAAAAGTGCAGCGTTGGCGCTTGGTGATGTTGAAACTGCGCTGCACCTTGAGATGGATCTTGGGGATGTTGTGAGATCAGAAACGCGGGGTTCATGTTGAATTGTGTCGGCTGGTAATGGCTATGTGGGGCGTGTTGGGGAGATTGCTGTTGAGGCTGACCATAGTGCTGAGAAAGCTGGTTGCTGAGTAGTTGGATGTTTTGCAGACGCATCTGCATCAAATCTTCGAGCTTGATTGTGGATTGTGATCCGCTGTGCGAAGGAGAGAGTCCTGTGAAACTCGACCCCGATCTTTGTAAGGGCTCGAATTGCGGACTCGAGATCGGCACCACGGTTGTCGATTGGGGCCCACTGCTTGCACCCACCCTCGGAAGGGCGTGGGAAGGGACCATCGGAAGCGGTTGTAGACCCGCCAGTGGTAGAGCGCCGGGGAATGGGGCTGTCTGTGGAGCAAGGCCAGGGGTTTGGCCGTGTAGTGCGAACTGCCCGTGAGCAGGCGATGCCCTGATCGACGATGGTGTTGGTGGGACAATAGTAGGCGATGAATTACGTCCATCTGATGTGTCGGTTGACATGTTCGGAGCTCCAGCATTAATACCAGGCCGGCTAACAGCCTCAGCTGCAGCAATTGCAATTGCCGCGAGTGCAGCTGCTGAAGGAGCACCAGCCGACTCTGGGTAGAGTGGGAAGGCGTTAGCCGATCCGACAGGATTCGACGATACATTGTGGAGGCTCAGATTAGATGAACTGCTCTCCAGGTGGCTGGTGTAGCTTCCTACGCGCATGGTAAACTCCTGAGCTGAGAGCCCAGACACGTCTCGAACCAGATGTGAGAGGTCCACATCACCCAGGGGCACCGTGAGAGGAGGTACAGACTGCATGCCGTCGTCACCAGTGGTACTGTTGCTGGTCGACGACATCGTTCTTGGAAGTGTAGCCGTGTTCGCACTTGCATGTGGGCTTGCAGTGCTGATGGTGCTTGCAGTTGTACTCGAGGCTGCCAAGGGTGTCGTGACCGTATTCGTGGTAGGATTGGGGAGACCGATAGGTGCCACGGAGAAGGGTATAGTAGGCTGCTCTATGGACGATTGCAGCGTCGCAGGTGCACCAACTGAGCTCACATTTGAGGGGGCGCGAAGGAAGTCGCCTTGAGGAGGAGCCAAGGACAGGCTGGGTTCATCGTGCTGCTGGATGTGGTGATGCTGCTGATGGGATTGGTGCCGCCCCGCAATAGCTCCGCCCACTGCGAGAAGCGATGCGACATTATCAAACGAGGGCGGGCGCGATTCCATCGCGCTGTTCTGGCCTAGGAACGCGGGATGCTCGGAGAAGCTCGGATTTGATACTAGGTTGTAGCCCAGGGCTGTCGGGTCCTGTGAGGTCGGCGGCGAATGTGCGAGCGACAGCAGAATGTCTGGGGTGGGATGAATCGTTTGGAGTGCGTCGTTTGAAGCGTCGCGCAGCAGCATGGGAGGATCCATCGTCCCAAGCCCGCGCGCGTCATTGGGAGATTCGTCCAAATCGTATTTCTGGGGTCCTATAGACTGACTGCTCATGTTCTCAAGTTGTTAAATCTAATTGACTCCATTCACAAGCACGTCCTGAACCGATGTATCAACTTTGAAAGCTAAGACTCTTACCTCGTGGTCTACTTTTAAGCATGGAAATGATGTGCCACGTACTACCTCGAAAGCCGTTCAGGACGTCACTCCATTCCATCGCTTGGTGTCGACCCACCGGGCCTCAACTTGCGGCAGGTGTATAAGCGACTAAAACGGCAATTTCAGTGCTTCTTTCCCAGCTGAGCGTCCCGGAAGGCTGGCAAACTGCCCAATACCCCGAGGAGAGCGGAAAAACCTCAAGTTCTCTCATTTCCACGAAGATTGAAAGTCGGTATAGGTGCGACTGCCTTGTTTGAAAAACGTGCTTGATAGGTGTATTTCAACTGTATAAACCGATTTAACTCGGTTTCATTGATACACATTCAGCATGGGTGGCTGCGGATCCACTGCAAAACTCACCAAAGAAGATATCTGGACGGCATACTTCACGACGAGCTACCGCGAGGCAATCAAGGTGCAGGAGGCCATGCTCGAGAAGGTACGTTGCTCGGCGCTGCTTTGCTTGGCATGCATGAATTGGTGTGATTATGTCTTGTTGGACCACTTTCGGACAAAAATTTGGAGGAGACTAGCAAGAAATGGCATCATCAGCCCACGATGTCCACAAGGTATACTCTTACCCGACTCCATCTGACCCCAATTTCCGAATTGTACAGGTAGCATCGGGCGAACTGGACGTTACCTCGCTCGATGATCTTGGTCGGCATGGCAAGCGCCTGTTAAATGACTTCTCTGAGAAACATCAGAATATGATTCGAAGGATATTTGACTTTTATGACGCTCAAAAGATCGGATACTTGACAGTGCATGAGCTTGAGCAACTATGTTTAGACTGCCTTGAGATGGCACTCGCGATTGCGCCGAAACAGCTGCCTCTCTTCTTTGACAAGCTCAACAAGGCCAGCGCCAAAATGATGCAACGACTGAACGACACTGGCCACGTTCTTACGTCAGAAGAACTCGTAGAGGCCCAAGCGAAGTTACAGGAAAGACTCAAGGAGGTACAACAGAATGCGCTTGACGTTCTTAGGGCGAGGGTCGAGCAAACCAAGCACTCTTATCGTGACTTAGCTGCGAGTCTCCTACCGAGGCTGAAAGCACCTCTCAACAAGAACAAGGCTGGCACAACTGGGTCGATTGTGCCAAGAACGTTGAATGCAGGTGCAGATGACGTATCGAATCAATTCGCAGTCTCGGGGGACTTTGTTACCCAGAACGAGTTCTTGTCTCAATTCGCACTAGCTGCTGCCGAAGTCTTGGACCCTTACTACGATGAACTGCTAAACAATCTCCCAACCCCTGCAGTCAAGTGAGCCGTTTTGACATGGCAGCCCGAGCTTTGCATAGTGATGCAAGCAGGATGGCATTCTACCAGCTTCTTACTTCCCATCACGCTGTACCATCTACAGGATTCAGCAAGAGTCAAGTGGTCTTCTCATACCCTGTATACTCTTACCTCCACACCGCAACGTATACTCTGCTTTATATGCATACGCTACAAAGCGTTCAGCACTGTCCTTCCTATGTTGACACCTGGCTCCCCCCTTGTAACTCAATTTGCAAGCTACACTGTAATTAATGAACCCGCTCGAGTTGGCTTGGCAGGTCTGTACGTCATTCCTGTGCCAACGCCAATAAATGGGCAGTGTATCATCACATCGTTCTACATCACCACAACTCCGGCCAGCCACTTACAGGCTGTCTCGCTCAGTGTTCTGGCCTTGCCACGGAGGCGCACATCCCGAATCAAAAATCCTAGCCGAGCTGTTGCTCGCAGAACTACTGCTGGCTGTGTGTCCTGAGAAACGGATCATCGTTGATACTCCTGGAACGGGAAGAGCTACGGCGGATCTTTCGACGGATTTAATCAAGCAGTAAGTCCTCAGACGAATTGCACCAGGGAACACGCAACAGGAACATTGCCACGGGGATAACCACATCCACCCTTCGTCCTCACACTTCGGAGAATTTCTTCTGGCAGCGAATTCTGTGTTTCAAACAACGAGGGATTGCGCACTGTAAGCGACTCGCACCATAACGCTGGAAGATCGACCAGACGTGGATCTCCCCTGCGCCCCTGTGTCGTTATTTAACGTGGGTAGTGGGCAAACAAAGACGCTTCTGGAGATCTAGCACATCGAAAGCTCAGTTTTTCTCTCTTCCCATCACTAGCAGGACCGGGAACCTCGCTGTTAGGACAGTAGGTTTCACGGATCTCATCCGCACGATACACGTAAACTGCTCTCGTAATCAGTCAGACACTGAGGATTGGCTCATTTGGCTCTGACGTAAGTGGCCATGAGGATCACCCAAGGGCGTTATTAAAAGGCGGCAATTCCATCGAAGGCGCAAGTTCGATAGCTGTTGCATCAGCATTTCTGCCGCAACTGTGGGAAAACTTGCATCTGAATATACTCGTGCGATGTCGGGACGTGCTGACGATCATAAGTCACGCTCTATAAAGCAGACAGCTCAAGGGCCAGGTCCTGCCCAGGACCATGATCACAAGCAAGGCTACGAATATAAGCGAAGGCATGGCACAGAACCCACCTCTCTAGGACTACTTCAAGGACACGAACAGACGGCGAACACGCCCCTTAGCTCTCACCATCAGCACACACCACACAAGGGGGCGGACGCCATGGAACACTCTACGGATACAGAAACCAATGACCATCACGAACACGGCAGAACGTCTCAGGGGCGAACAGCTGTAGATGTGTTACCGGCATATGATAGGCTTCACCCCGCAACTCGACATTGTCCAGTGTTTATTCGAGTCGACCCTGCCTTTTTCCAGTCGGGGATCGTCGATCTTTTCCAAGGCCTCAGGTATTTGCCAGCAAGGCCACATCCAGTTCCTCGTCCGTTGCGTTGGCTTCCTCCAGTGAAAGCGAAGAGATTTGGTCCACGGGAGACAGCGGTGCGGGCAATTGCTGTGTGTGCCATTCTAGATGTGCCAGTTCACGTAGGATGGACAGCGATCAGGACATTCGAACGTCTCGGTGCCCTTCGTCGTATGGTCGAAGTGCGAATTTTACGCGAAACACAGCACATTGTTGGATCTTTACTTCAATTTCAATTCAATCAGGGTGAAGTCCTGGTTGCCGAGGTCATCAACTATTCACCCGCGAATCACACCATTGCATACGTGAATGTAATCTCGACGCACCCTGACTTCTACAATGGTGCCACTGTTCGCATGTCCGTCACCGCCCTCCCTCACACGCGCGCTTGCTGCTTGTATCGAGAGGAAACTCGGTTTCCTCATGCACTCACAACCGATGAGCTCTTTGAAGTGACACGTAATCATCAACAACTCGTCTCTCACTACCGAAGCTTATGTCGTCGCGCCGACCCACGCGACATGAATATTTTCCGAGATGTGCAAGCATGTATTGACATTGCTCCGCTTCACACAAAGCTTGTTATGGAACTGAGTGAAGGAGAGACACATTTCAATGCAACGAAATCCTACTCTCGGGAAGCGAACGTTTCCATTCAGATGCCTGAGCGTGCCCTCGGATCAGATGCTGCCAGGTCCCAAGATCAGCCCCGACGCCTCCCAAGAGCTCCGACTCGAGCAGAGACCAAGCTTGAGCTGCTCCAGAGGCAAGGTATGGATCTCATGAAATTGTATAAAGGATGGCGTGAATCACGACTCGGAGTACTTGGGGGACCCGATCTAGAATCACCTTCGTATGATGAAGGTCCAGGTCCTACTCCAATCTCCCCTCTTAGCCGGATTTCACCAACCAATAACAATGTAAATGCGCCACACATGTCCCAGCTCTCGCAGTCTTCAGAAAATTTCCGGCATGCATCTCCACCGCAGCAGCAATATCCCACACCTTCTCCTAAGGCGCATGGTTTCACGGGACAGGATGCTCAGACATCGCAGCAGACCAGTCGGCCCGCTAGAAGTGTTAGTGACGCGCTCAAGCGGCTCGGTCGGCCGTGCTCTCCGGAGGAGATTGACGAGGCGTATCAGCTTATTGATGACGTCTACAACGAGGCTTACGATCGAGAGAAGTATGAAGAAGAGCAGCGAGAGCGGAAGGTTTCTGTCGTCATCGACTTCTCGGGCAGAGATGTCAATCTTCCCTCAAAGACACGACGGCCACGGCTTATTGTAAGTCAGAGTGTCGACGATCTGTTGGATGCCCCTGTCCCGACCCTGGGTCAGGATCGCGTGTCGCCTAGACTCGATCGTGGGCGGGAAACACGTAGTCTGAAAGCATTCGCTGAGCTCCTGCGGACGATGCAAATAGCAAAGAATGTCGCCTACAAACCTATGAGCGATGTACCTACCCCAGGCCTGCTCTATCTCAAGGTGGTTGCAACGTCGACCTACGTATATGCACCGGAGTACAATGCAAGGGAGGTAGCTGCCTATCTTGACGCATTCTGTCAGCCGCCAAAGCTCACGCCATTGCAAGAGATTCAGCACGAGTATCGGAAATGGTGCATTGCCAACAATCGTGCTTTCTACAATCCAGCATATGAAGGCATTGACAAGCAACAGCAGAGCGAAGATGTTGCACCGGCAAGAGGCAGCCAGAAAGAATCGATCGGGATGCACTCTCCTGCGATTACGATCGGTGGACCGCTCACGGATATCCTGCCAGCGGGACTGCGACATTTCACATTGGACATGAATCCCAACCACTTTTTCCTTGACAGTGTCGAGGTTCTGCTGTGTGGTAAAGGCTTTGCGGAAGTCGCGCACGAAGAAGAGCTGCAAGGGGAAGCCAGTCATGTTCCCTACGAAGACGAGGGAGATGTATGTGAGATTTTCAACGACTATGAAGGCTCGAACTTTCCTCAGACTAACTTGTCTCACGTTGCTGATGAAGATCGTGCTGAATCAATTCAGCAGCGTGAAGTGGATAGAGACGCGAAGCTGAAGGAGGCTGTGATTAAGACGGTTCCCGTGGATACGCGCGCCCCGCCACTTCTTCCCATCCCCAAGCCAGCGGGCTTTAGTGCTCCAAGGCCACCACCCTTCCCTCGCAAGTTTGTTGCAACAAAGGACGCGAAAACTGCCATTCTGAATTCCGCCGCAACACTTCATGCAAATTACGATGGGTCGCTGCGCGAAGACACTTGCAGCGAAGATGGTGAAGACGAGAATGTTCGTACGCATCGACTGGACCAGCGTGCGTTGAGTTTATCCTCCATAGGTGACTGTGTTTATAACACCATAGGCTCTGTTGGTAAACGCATAGGCAAGAGCGATTTTATGCGTGCTTATCGGACAGGCTTAGCAAGGCACAGTGAAAAGTCGTCTCATCCAGGCCACAAATCCATGGAGCAGCGCCAGAACCCGAAGGTGGATGATATAACATGGACAAAGCACATCGCCGCCATCAGCAAAGCAAAGCAGCTTTTCGTAAGGACGAGTTTCGAAGTCCTGCCTGCTGCGGAAAAAGTGGTGATACTCTTCCCTAGGCCACTTTACCCAGGTGAAGTATTCGTGCTTCGGATTCGTGGTCGAGCACGAGTCGCATGCTGGCCGGCTGTTGCCATGGGTGCCTATGAAGACACATATGAGTATGGTCGAGTGTCACAAGAGATGCCACATCGTGAAAGACCCCGACAAGATGTGGATGAGAACGCCGCTGTGAGACTTGACACGCCGCGCAGCACAGAAGATCAGTCTAGCTCAAGTTCCACGAATTCTATATCTCATAACGAAGCAAGTGCGGAGGTGACGGACGATCACTGCGACCCGAACAGCGAACGGATTCAGCAGACATTGATTGCGATATCAAAGCAAGATGAGCATTACTATGCCGACCTTCAACCCCGCTCTATGGCCCTGGACTCAGATTTGCTGATTGAGCGCAGCACCTTCAATGAGTTGGTTCATCTCGTTGCCGACGCCTCCCAGAGGCCAACTGTAAATGAGCGTAGTAGCGAGGGTGAAAGACTTGACTCCAAGCATGATGAGGCTGAGGGTAGTCAACTCGGTGTATGGACCCGTGAATGCCAGGACATCGTCGGAAGCATACGACCTGTCCCCTTGCTTGCAAGGCCACGGTTAGCGCATCGATATGGTCGGCCTGTTCCAACCGTGGCCACTCAGCTCGTCGGCTGTGGATGTGCAAGTCTCTTTCCAACTGTTGATAGTATGTCAGCTAAGCAGTACTTCACCACCACTCTGATTGCGCCCGAAGTCTATACAACGATGCTTTTTCCAGGTGATATTGCCGAACGCCACCTTCACCGGGACCCACAATCTGGGTTAATGACACCCATTTTGACCCGTCTTCCTCCGCCTCGAAACGAGAGCAAGGGAGCATTAGGACCGCAATCAGGAATTCGGTGCATTTCTGCAATCGCCAACGAGCTAGAGGAAACGATACCCAACATTGTGCCTAATGATGAGAGTCAACCATGGCAACCGCTGGGCTCATGGCACAGACACTTGATCACATTCACGAATTGGATGCATCCATTACCGTCGTATCAATTGTATGTGGGTTTCGGGCGATTTCGTACTTATGCAACAATGTTATATTATCCTGACTCCGACCTGCCTAAAACTCATAGTGAAGTAGGAATTGAGCGGTCGAACGCAACGTTACGAAACGGAGGGATAGACTCTCCCCGTGGTGTATTCGAGCTGAGCACAGGCAAGATCCGTACAACTCCCTCATTATCCCTGTCTCCTTCTGCGAAGAGATCATACTCCTCGGTATTACAACAGTCAGACGCGCCGAACCTTGGGACGTCTGCCTCGCTGAAGCTCCGACGGATGTACGGCAAAGCCTACTTCGATGTTCCAACCTGTGTGCAGCTTGAGACGTTGCTGCCTCCTGAGGTCAAAGCGGAAGTGCAGGACGTCCTCGCAAGCCTCTTCGAAATTAGAGATAACATCTCATGGACGTATCTAACATTCGCACCGAGGCAGCATAGCCATTTAACCCTCTCCAACACAGACCAGAATTGTTGTGGAATTCTACGTGCTGGCGATCCTGCTACTGCGCCATTGTGCCTGATCCGATTGGCAAGGGCATTGGGAGTTCGAGATGAGTTCCTTCGGCGCTTGGAGCTTGCATCAAAACTGCTGGAGCACTTGGAACAAAAATCCCATACTGCTGCGCTCCAGGAGGATCAGAACACGGCAAACCACCTACCGGAAATGAAATGTGGTTCCGAACTGCCTTTTCGGATCCTCTCGAACAAGCAGACGCCCTACAATCGTACGTGGATGCGTGAACCCAGCGACATGATAACCGTAACCAATTGTCTGAGAATTGGTGACTGCCCGTATTCGAAATACGCTGGCGAAAACAATAGCAACTCCGAGGTTGAAGTTCTAGCCGAGGACCCATGGCTGGTATTTTGGGATGAAGCGGATCCGGCCATTCATTGCGCAGGACCATATGGGACTTATCTGGGCGATGCGGCCAACATCCTACCTTGGCGTGATCTCGATATTTCGCACACCATAGAATTGGAACGGAGTGTGGAGCTATCAAGTAGGATGCCAGCTGATCGTGCAGCCTTACGACAGGCAGCTGACACGATCGTTTCAAATGACTCTCAGAACACATTGACGGCCATGCAACGTAAAGAACTAGAGAACGGTCTGCTCGCCATTCTTCGGGAGCTTGAAGAAGGGTATTTAGGATGCAGAGCACAGCTCCAGCATAGATTCAGTGTTTGGACGGACCATATCGAGAGCATTTTGCGGCAGACAGAGGATTGGCAATATGAACGCGAAGATAGCAGGCGCGCTGGCTATGAATTGCGGACCAGTGTCGCAGAAGAGATCATCAAAGAAGAACTGGCAAAACCGGCATCAGCATGCCACTCAAGTGAACATGAGGATTCATTCTACTCCAAACTTATGAAAGAAACTGGTGACTCCTGGTGGAGAACGGGCAATTTAGCAACTCGTAAGGTGCCTGCACAGATTATCCGTCGAAGAGTGTTGCGTGGGGCGCAACTTCGGTGCCTGGATACAATCTATCGTGTTTGTGTGCATCGCTCGTTGCAACAGGGAACAACCGAACATGGACCACTCGTGTCGGTTGGCTGCCATCAGGCCCTCCTGTGTCCTTCTGGCACCGACGCCGAATATATCGCGGCTTTAGGAGGTCAAAGCCATATGTTTACGCATTACCTTCTGAGCACGCTTATAACGCCTCGTGTCAGCGCTGACTGGTGGATATCAGAGTCTCTCGTACATGCCATTAGCCGTTTCTGGGAGAATTCTGTGCTTGGTTCGAGGTGGCTGCGGTTACTCCGCGTTGAAAGCGTGCAGTCGACGCTAAACGACTACATCATTGCCGATGACGTGGAAGTTCCGTTCCCTGGAGAACGCCCATTTGGGTCTGTTGGCACGCTTGTGAATAGCCTCAATATCATTAAGGCTGTAGAATCTGTGAGAATGTTGGCATTGATCGTTGGTGAGGATCCTTTTATCTGCTTCTTGAACGAAATTTTCCGCGTCGCAAGGGGACGGTTGATGGGGCTTAGAGAGGCGATCACCGTTTTGGCACGGGTGTGTGCTGCATCCAGGCCCGATACCATTACAACTTCAACTGTTTCGACACTGAGCACATGTGCCGCAGCGGGGGCTGTCTCTCTCGAGCTAAGTGGATGGCAGCGGATCTTTGCAGCGCCGCCCACGATAAACGGAGGGGTGTCGGACAACGAAACGATGCCCTTGGGGCGAACGATAACCCGCATCGCATCAGAAGATCAGGCACGACCTGCCCTTCAGGACATTACAGATGCAGAGGTTGCAACAGCAGCAGAAGCGCAAACGCTCGTGCCCACAGCTCTCGTCCTTAGTGACGACTTGTTGAAACTGTTATTCACACCTCAGATTTCGAAAGAAGACTTACTTGCAATCTGCCAACGCTCTAGCCTTGTCCAACGCGCACTTGAAATCGAACACAGGGAGCCATCTAACAGTGCGGAAGGGCTGCGAGCGATCGGCCCTTCAGTTACGTCTGCAACAATGGACATTCAGAACCGAATGAGCTCGACAACATCGTCTCCCGCTGGATCGCAAGCGAGCTCCGCTGTATCCCGACCTTTATCGCTCAGACAGAGTGTGTGGCTCGAATTTAGCCAACATGTAGGTTTGCTTAATTCCATGGACATTCCTCTCACAATCTCCGGAACCCTTCTTCCCACGTTGGCACTAGGGTGGGACGAATCCACCGCATTAGCTCCACTACACGAGCTGATTCTGGGAGCCCTAAGTGCCGCGGTTAGCAGCGCTGAGTCATCCGTCGCGCGAATGATTAATGACGTCTGCTACGAGCTTCGTGAACTCCATCGCACCCGGGGATCGGCATCGCAATGCAAGGATTTTCTCTCTCGTACGGAGCTCCGAACAAAGGCTGGTGTTGGTCTCGATATCTCGGATCACCAAACGCGTGCAATTCAGCGATGGTCTAAACAATGGATGCCGCGGCCGTGTCTGTGCGACGCTTGCCTAACCGATTTCTTCGCTTTGTGGATGCGAAGAGGCGGCTATCCATCCGTGTTTTACAGCTTGCTGATCCCCAATCAGATGACCCTAACAAGATGGAGTGATGACTCCATGGCGGGCGTTCCTGGAGCCGTGTCCATCTACTCCGACGCATTCATATCAATAGCCCCATCAGACGGAACTTCTGACACCTCGAAGAATGAAGGGTTCGCTACCACAGAGCCCTCCAAAGCCGCTATGATGAACCAATCATCCGAGGAACCTGAAGCATCTGAGTGTCGTATCAAAATCCAAGCATCAGTCACGTCAAACACGGACCAAGTGCCTGCTACCCCTCTGCGCAAGGCAAGTTCGCATCACTTTTTCCGAGATGTCTCCCCTCATCAACAGAGAGGCGCTTCACCTGCAGTCTCACTCGAGTGTAGAACTCCATACGCCAGATCTCAGAGTGGGACTCCTCATCGCACACCTCTGGTCCCGAATGCTCCCCCAGTTATGAATCCATTCACGATTACAAAAGTCATTAGTCAGCCCACGCTAGTTGGCAAGACAGCTCCTCACGGTGTATATGCAATGAGTCCCATTCATGGTGGTACCTCCCCGATGGTACCGAATCAAATACCCATCTTCCACAGCTCACTCTTTTCAGCAAAGAATGCTGCCTTTCTGACGAGTTCTGATTCCCTGTTTATTCCTGATGCCGCTCTCCCCAAGAAGCATATGAGTACCTCAAAGAAGCGCGCTGTCAGAGAACCGCTCGAATCCCCACAAGAACGCTCCTCAATAGCAGTGCAGCCCGAGGAACATGACGATTTAGAAATAATTCCGTCACCTACGGAATCATCAAAAGACTCTGCATCACGAGAATCGGCAAAAACCTCAGCTCATCAGAAACTCTCTCCAAAAGGGGGTGTATTGCTACCTGAGCATAGCCAGCAAAGCATTAGTATGGATATGGGAGGCCAAGCGGGGAAGCAACCACCTGGATCGTCGGGAGATGCTACGAGTCGTGGTTCACAGCAGCAAAGCTCTCAAAACCATTCTCCTGGAAGCCGAAGCAGTGGCATCCCTGATTCTCAAACTGAGATAGTATTGCCACACACAGTCGATGTGTACGTCCTTGAGCTTCGACAAACAGGCTTTGAGCAGCATGGGGTTGATAGTGGACATGGTCAAGTCCCATATCGCTTACCCCTCGACTGGTCGCTAAGCCGAGACGGTCATATCATTGCTTCAGGTATTCATTATATGCGCTATCCCCGAGAGCAGATCATTATATTGGTCCCTTCACGATATGTCGATCAGGCGTATGGGCTACGAGCCAATCCCGAGGGCATCGATCACACATGCATGACACCAGTTTCTGCAGGACCTTGTATGACATGTGTACAGCCGCGTCTGCTCAGTTACGTTGTTGTCAACGCGTTTCAGAGCTTCTTTGGCACCGCGCAGCCCGTGCGGGAAATCCCAAAGATCGCTCAAGCGCTTGCCTTGTCGCACCCGGACAGTTTCATCCGGTGGTTTGGTTACATTCGCCTCTTAAAGCTAGAGCTGCAAGCCGCGATGCAAGCCTTGCTTGAGTGCGACTTCGTGCTGAGAATGGCCACGATGGCACCGCAAGACAGAAGGACAATAGGTCCAGCCGCCTGTTTGCCAAGAGAAATAACTGATCGCCGACCACAACTCTGTCACATCGTTTCCCCTGAATTCATAGTTGTCCACTTGGCGATCCTCTTTGACAAGGGATTGGATCCAGCAACGAGGGCGATGATGCTCAAGCGAAGCACTGTCGCAGTCCCACCCGAGCATAGTTTCCTGCATCGGCTAGTTGAGGATGCGAGATTGGGAATCGAACAAGCAATCTTCTATACTGCCCCGGAAGCCATATTAAGCTTGTTCCTTGACATGCATGCACAATCCTCGTCTGTCAAGCGTCCTCATATTGGCTTACGTCAACGACTCCTCACGGATTATTTGCTCCAACTAATAATCCATGGGCTTCTGTACGAGCCGATGTTCGCATATCCTCGCGTTGCAGAGGCACTTAAGCTTCCTGCAACTTCCATAGCCGGAAGAACTGCATTTGATCGATCAGCTCCTGTTCTTCCATCCGATCCGCGATATGAAATGAGCTACATACGAGAAACGCTTCCCTACAGTGTTGCCGAGCCCCTGAGCCCGTCGTCAGCAGAGATGATAATTGAGGATAGCCAAACAGTTGGTTGCACCGAGTTATCCATGGTTGATAAACAAGCCGAAGCCTTGGTACAGCGCTTCGAGATTTCGGTTGAATGTCCTTCTGTCAGTGAAGGACTTCATTACCTCGGCAAGCTCCCACTTGAGAATCTTGAAACCAGACGAGTGGATCTCTCAGGTATACACACTAATGGGATAGTATATGATCAACTACCTCATACGCTGCATACCAGCGGTCCTATCAACGACGAGGAAAATGCACCAGAGGCGCAGCCAGGCTATCCTCAAGCTATAACTCGATCCTTAGCTTCAACATTCCCAATGATCGAATCATATCAACACAAACGAAAGGTCACGTACGAAGGACTTCCCGGTGCACGGTTCTATGCTGTCGAGTTGGAGAAGAATTGGCTCAGTCCTATATGTTCTTGGTATCTGCACCACGAAACGATGGATCTTCAGCACGCGTCATCTCCTGCGAAGACACTACCATGTGCTGCTGTACTTGTTGCCCGCCCCAGTCAAGCGTTGCAGCCAACAGAACTCCCTGTGGCAGCAGCTCCCATGCCATCGGGATCAACGTCAGCAATAGGTGAAAGTCAGGAGGAATCTAAGTTAGGAGCATGCACAACTCGAGCACGAACTTCTGACTTAGGATTCTATCTTCCAAATCTGGACTTCTTTGATCTGATTTCCACGCTGCTGAGGTCGAAAGCCACTTCGAACAAAGCGATGGGGCTCCAGATACTGCTGAATCTGGTTCTGAATGATGAGCCCGACGTGTTTTTCTCCGAGGTGCCACCCACATGTACAGCACCCTCATGCTTTGCCCGATGCATCGAAAGATCAAGAAAACTCATTTCCGACGAACTCATGTATGAAGTGTTCCGATTTGGGGATATGGACGTCACGACACTTGCGCAGTTACCCTATAGTGAATTTGCGCCGTCAGGTCTGGTGAAAATCTTGAATCGGATGGACTACATACCGCATCCAGATCAAGATTGGGATCCTTTGGAAGAGTTTGATGATGAAGACGAGATCATCGCACTACGGTTCCGCGTGAAGGAGTGTCAAAATGGTGCATTCATTCGGGAACCACCAGCTGAGTATGTGCAGTCTATGAACGGAACAGACGTGGAGTTGGACTCCGTCTTCCCATGCTTGCTACGCCGCGCAGTCTACTCAGCTGAGTGGCGTGCTAACCAGGCGAAGAGAATTGACGCCCAAGTGTTCAAGGCCAGCCGCTCCAAGTCTCCGCAACTACCGGATCCTGAAATATTCTTCTCGGAAAGCCAAGTCTTCCCGCAACGACGCCGATACTGTCCTCATGACAACGCATGTACGAGCCACCACAGCGTGCAGCGCCTATACATTCTCCAAGAAACCATGTTTGGCAACAATCTGCCTGGGATGCAGGGCGAAAGAACTGACTTTCATACGGATTCTAGTCGCCACACGAGCAAAGTGATGCTGCATTCGCTTGAGCAGTGCAATGAAAGGTTCTTCAAAATGGTCAAAGGCATTATGATTTACAATGATAGCCACGAATTTTTGCCGAGTGAAGATGCTCCATGTACATTGGCAAGGTGTCGTCTCGAGTGTAGAAGAGCGTATAGACGCCTCTTGCGCGAGGCATGGCGCTATTTCGCTGCTACAGGTCCAATGATCTCGATGTACCTGCGTGTTTTGGCATCCACTGATGCACCCTCTGTGACATCAGCAATTCGACATGCATTGAGTCCAGCGTGGGGACTTTTAAACCACCCCCTCCAGCTTCGTTGGCTGGCACATGGTATGAACACAAATGCGAAGCACATTTTTATGACTCCTCCTGGCTTGACCTTGATTTCGGATATCCTGCCATTCATGGCAGAGGTGAACCTGACAATCGCGACTGTATGCCTGCTCCCGCTTCAGGGATTGCTCCAAAACAAGCTGAGTGAAGGCCAGCGAAGAGCGATTTCTGTCATGCTACGTACAGTGTGCGAGCGCCTGGACTGGCTTTTAAAGAATCGCATCGCGCTCAATACCGCAGCGAACGATTGGTTACTCCGGTATGAAGGTCGGATGAGGAAGATGACCCCACAGCAGAGCCAACCCGAAGCCGAAAAGGAGGCAGAGTCGCGTCAATCGCGACCGGATAGCACATCGGAGTCTTCAGATACTCCACCTTTTGAGCGACCACTTGAAAGTGATGAAACCGCATTTTCGCGCTTGATCGAGCACCTCTTGCAGCTTTCTGTAACCTAGAAACCAATCTCACTCGCGTAGAAGCTCTCAATATCCCCACATGTTCAAATGTTACACTAGGATTCCCGTATTCTATCGATCATATCTAAAATCTGCTAAGGCAAGACTCTTTCATGTTATTGCCACATCACTTAGAGCATTGACAAAGCAGCTCGGATCACAGATTAACAGCTTCAGGCTAGAAGTATCAGCAACCCGTGCTGTTGTGAGCGCAATAAACATGGAATTGTGCGTACTACCTCAGGTATCGCTTCATACGACAACGGGTTACAGGTAACATCGTAGTGTCACTGTCACTAGAGGGTTGAAGAAACGAGTGTGAAATGCTCTCACCATTGCACGTGAGGCTGTAGCATGGTATACTTAACTCAACCGAACAGGAGTTCAAAAAATCGCTCAAAGGCTGATCTAGGGTGCCCTTACCTCGCGTTCGCCGTTCGCCCAGTCGTTCTCAGCTCATGTCCTGTCGCGCCCACCGCCGACCAACCCAGCAACCCAGCAACCCAGACGACGCAAATTTCGCAAATTGAGGTTTGTGCGAGATTTTGTTTGGCCGGATCGGGCTAAAATACAAGCGATTTGTCAATTTTTCCAAGAGTCGTTTCTGGGTGCATATCTCGTGTCTCAATTCACTTTGTGGTGTGTCAAACGTTGAATTGAATGATTCACGCTGTTTAAAACCGATATCCTAACCCAAATCATGCATGTACTCACTATGACCCTGACCTATAGGCCACAAACATGGCAACGGGTACTGCATGCACGACAGTACGTATATTCGTGATGCGATTTCTCGGTCTGTACAATGCGTTGAGATGGATGTATGCGCGCAATCTATGCATCACACTTACATATCTCATCCGCAATCCCCACTCGGTCTAGTTCGTCTGCATCGGCGTCCCGATCCTCGTTGTACTCTTCCTTGTGCTGCTGTTTCTCGGCATCGCCTACTACTTTAGGAAGGGTATCAAGGTACGTGCTATATTGAGCCATCACTGGGCGTGCGATTGATGATGCTTCTGTCACGTGGGTATCGATAACTGCATCGAGTTCCCGGCCCCGCTTCACCTGGCACCAGTTATCCTTCCTCGCAGGCCCCAACACACGAGCCGTTGGACACGCGTACTTGTGTGAATTGTTGGAAACTTCACTACGCATCGCACACTGTACTTTCAACCTCACCTCAAACACACTGCGTTTGTCTCGCTTCCGATTGCTCATCACCCACCATGTGTAGAAGGATCCGACGGGCATGGCAGAATGGCGAGCCGCACACCCTGATATCAAACCTGACTATGATCGTACGTCGCGGTGCGCACCACTAGTACTAAGAATCTGACAAACATATCACTGCAATCGCGTAGCTTCGTTACTCATCGCCTATATCCACCACTCCACCACTCTCTCCCCCCTTTCGAAACAATCCAATCCAGCTTACGATCGCAAGTGGCCGCGAATGCATCTTACAAAGTACATGCTTCCTGAACACCGCACTTCAATCGAAATCGCCCCGGATAACACTATTTACTTCAAGAAGACCTCCAACGACGGTCGATGTATCTACACTGACCGAATCATCCGAAACTATTTTGAAGTTACCATCGAGTCGCTCAACGTGGGTGAGGAGATGCGTGTCTCCGTTAGTGTCGGTTTTGCATCCACGCCCTACCCTAGTTTCCGAATGCCCGGCTGGGAATACTACTCAATTGCCGTGAACTCTGCAAGAGGCAATGTTTTACTCAACGATCGAAGCGGAAAGGGTGTACCTTACATGGAACCCTTCCGCGAGGGCGATGTCATTGGTGCAGGATATTGGCAGAACACCCAGGATCCCAATTTCGACGATTTCTTCTTCACTTTGAACGGCAGATACATGGGCATCGCGTACACCACAGACTGCTTGCGTGACGTTGCCTTCGGTGCTATTGGGCTTATTGGCAACGCTCGTATGAAAGTCAACTTTGGTGAAGAACCATTCGTTTGGCATGTTGCCAACCTCCCCTCCACTCGCATTCCCATGCAGTTTACCCAGGAACAGACAGAAGCTGGTAACACCTATCCTGGATTTGCTAACAACGTTGATGGTCTGCGAGTTGCCGTGGGCAACGAATGGGATGGCGATCGCAAGTACAACGCCGAGGGCAAGGTGATTTTCGAAGAGAATGCAGAACTGCCTCCTGAAAGCCCCGCAAGTAAGCGTAACATGGGTGTTCGCCGCATGTCCTTTGTTGGTCAGGATGGTGCAGCGGCCAAGACCGTATACCCACAGCAGCCTCTAGCCGGTGCAAGTCCCGCACAGCCTCAAAACGTTGCTCCTCAACAGTCCGGTGGTGATGTCCGTCAGCAGACCTCAACTCAAGCACAGCATCAGCCAGGTCAGAGCTCAGCGGCTGCTCTTATCGCTGCTGCCGCTGCCGCCACTACTGCTGCAGCAGAAGCCATGGTAGCAGAAGCCGCTGCCAGAAAGCGCGCCCCCCAATCGAAGCGGCATCAAGATTCGGAGAGTGACGAGGAACTTCGGCCCCAACCGAGCAATGTCACGCGAGGCTCAAGCTCTCGTGATGTTGCCATTCAAATGGACAGGCTTGGGTCCAAAGGGCCGACCCCTGTGGAACGACATAATTCTAAAGCATCGCTGCCCCCCGAGCGACTGAGCTCCAAGGGTTCAACTCTCAATCTAATGAGCAATGTACCTTCGGGCTCGCCTCGCCACCCAGCTCAGAAGCAGGCCCATGATGATGATGATGAGGAAGAAGAATCGGATGCGTCGTCAGAAGAAGATGACCGAATGGGCACCAACACCGATGCTGGTCTGAAGGCACTGGAACAAATGCGCGCTGCAGCAGCAATTCGAAGCCAGAGCTTCGGACGAGGATCGGGTAGTGCCGTTATCCGCAGTTCTAGTAGCTTCACTCGAGGAGGTGGAGTTGCTGGACTTGATCATCTTGATGCCATTGTTGCAGGTGGCAACAGCAAGAACCCACCGCCTCCCTCGGCAGCGGCTGCCCGTCGCTCTTCGCAGGATCCACGCGACCCACCAGGCACCACTAAGTCTGATGATGTTAGAATTGAGCTCGGCCGATCGACTCGAAAATAAGAAATTCCTTATATCATAGGCTCTATGCAATATGTGTCATTTCGTTAGATCTCTAGTCTATACGCTCTATCCCCGATACACAATTCTTTTGAAACTACGAAGACCATCGCTTTCTGATGGTAGCATGGCGCTTCGGTCTTGCGCACGTCGGTTTTTGTGCGCTCGCACTTGCAATGCTCTCATTGTAGCCTGTGTCTCCCTCTTTGCTTACATCCCATTTATCATCTGACTCATTCTCTCCACATTGCTACAGTATTATTGCATAGTTATGCGTCAGTTAGTCACGCACCTACCGTCCCAATTGCGTCGAGGCGCAGTGTGGACTTCGATGACGTGGACTAGTGACTTGATCTGCGACTTCGCATTATCTGTGACATATGTTGCGTCTTCTTGCGTAAACACCGCTTTCGCAGTGTATATGGCCTGTATTGCGTAACCCATTTTTCATGCTGGCTCATTCATTTCGTCAACTCCACATAAACATCTTCACTGGGCCCGTGTTATGTACGAGCCGCCCCACCTCAATAAGTTCCCGTGACTTTGTAGCGCCTTAAGTCCGATTCGATTGTCTTAATCGGCACGAAGCACGTCGAAGGTTGAAATGGTGTTGGGTTTCGGATCTTGTCCACGGTCAACAACGATGCAGTCCATCCCAGCTGCAACTGCAGCATCGTGTTCTTGAACGATATCCGTGAGGAACAGAGTCTTGTTGGCTTGGCTGTGAACTGCTTCGAGGATTCTGGAGTACGAAGCGGCCTCACGCTTGCCACCGATGTTGGTGTCAAAGTAGCCACTAATTAGCGAGCTCATGTCTCCATGCTGGGAGTACTTGAAAACCAGCTTCTGAGCCGCGACACTACCGCTGCTATAGATGTACAATCTCTTGCCTTGCTTCACCCAGCGCTCCATGGCATTCTTAGCATCCTCATAGATCTGCCCCTTGATCTCTCCACTTGTGAAGCCGTTCTCCCAGATCAATCCTTGGAGCGCTTTGAGAGGTGTAACCTTGCGATCAAGCGCCATAAGCCAGTCCACGTTGCGAATCACGGCAGCCTTGAACTCTTCTACGCTAGCGTACTTGTCTTGCGACTCGAGAGGTACAGCGTCTGGGAGTGCTCCACTGGCGCGGTCCTGCTCGGAAAGTGCAATCAGGCCCTGAATAGCCGCCTGGGTGGCTGCATTGTCCCAGTTCGATGCAAAGTACTCCTCAATGTGCGTCCGCGCATAAGGAAACAGAATGTCACTGACAAAGGTCATTGGGGCGATCGTGCCCTCGATGTCGAGGATGATCACGTCGTACTTCGTTTCGGCTCCGGCAAACGCTACACGTTAGGAATAACGAGTAAGTTCATCGCTTGGTATTATGTTAGTGATACCATCCGGGCAACGCGGGATATACCAACACACCGAAAAAGGACGAGTCTGGGAAGAATGACTCGTGGTGACTTGCGCAACATCGACTGAGGCTGGAGGAAAACGTACCTGACATGTGGAATTAATAATCGCTAGCAATCTGAATGGTGTATCACTCTGCAATGGCTGACTCCCAGAAGTGGGCAAACGGAGTACCTAATTGTAGTAGTGCGTGACTTTAATTACGTTGGTGTTTGGTGGTATTCACCAGGGTGAAAGTCTGTGATTAATATATAAATCCACTCATAACAACTTGATAACACACATTCACGACGCATATCCACCCAGATGAGCTCCGCACTTGAGCTAAAGGAACGCGGAAACGCCTTTTTTAAGAGTGGAGAGTTGCAGAAGGCACTGGATGCGTACACTGAGGCGCTTGCAGCACCGGACCTCGACACATCGTTGCGGGTGACCCTCCTGTCTAATCGCGCTATCACTTACATTAAGCTTGGTAACTGGCGGGGCGCACTAGGCGACTGTAACGAAGGACTCAAGCTCGATCCACAGCATGCAAAACTCCTGGAGCGTCGTGGGATCGCGCGCAAGGAGATCGAGAAGGAGTTTATTGCCAACTTCATGGCCCAACAGCAGGCACAGCAACAGTCCCAGATGTCGCCTGGTTCCGGAGATTCAGCATCCATCCCGGTTGGTCCCACACCCATGCCGATGCCGACACAGCCCGCAGCTAACGCAGCAGGATCGGCTGGTGCTGGGGCTACTGCCGCTCCCGGTGGTAGCCGATTCGTGAAGCAAGGTGCAGTTCGACTGGAGGGTGATGCCCACACGAACGTCATGAACCTGATGCAAACGGTAATGAAACAAGGCGGCCGAATGACCAAGGAGCAAGAAGCCGAGCTCCAAAGGTCGTTGGCGAGAGGCCAAGCCGTGTCACCCGATGAGGAGAGCGAGGATGCAGAGCCAGCGACCATCCCAGCTGAATCTCAGATGCCTAGCCAGCTCCGCGACGCGATTGCCGCTGCCGCAGCCCAGAACGAAGGGCAGCCAAAGCAGGGCCTGAGCGGTGTGTGGGCTACCGAGGGCGGTGCCTCATTGGCTGAAAGACTCAGAGCTCAGCGCGCAAGCGAGCCTCCTAAGGAACCCAAGCCCGCAAAGATTCGTGACCGCACCGCACGCTCGAGCATTACTGAACTCACTTCAACCCAATTCGAGCATCAATACCACGCTCTCGAGGAGGATGGCAGCACGGAGAGTGTCTCAGAAGGACCCAGCTCCGTCTCTGTCCTGGCCTATGCGCTAGTTGTACGCAACGGTTGCCTTCTGATGGTCAATGAAGCTGTCCCCGAGCCCATGTCCCCATGCTCCCCCATTGCTTCAACGACTGGAGGTGCAAATATCACAGGACAGCCCATGGAGATCACTGAGTTCAAGGGTGACACCGAAGACCGTGAGATTATTCAGATCAAACGCCGTATGCTTAGCCCTATTTATGGACCAGAGGAAGATGAGGAGGAGGAAAAGGTAGCCGCTATGGCACCAACGCTTTTGCCAGCACCAACGGCCGACTTGAGCCTCTTCGCAGACGGAGTCTGGACCGCTCCTCTCATTCCTGTTCCCCAGCCCGAGGCTCTGGACGAGGTCGTTCGTCGACGGCTGGCAAAGGCGTGCCGAGCGAAGGTCCACGAAAGCGACGACAAGATGACACCCATCTTCACCAAGGTCACCCCGCTGCGTGTCCTTGCAATTGAGGATTTCCCCTCACGTGCTGCACAACTCACTTTGCGTTACACAATCCTAGCCGATGTTGATGTCGATGATGGTGTAGTTGCCAAGAACAACGACTGGCTTGAGCAGGCGTTCGTGAACCGACCTCGCAATGCAAACTTCGCATGGGTCCCTCTCCGTTTCTTGACCGCTACTAGTGGTTTGAATATGAGCGAGAGAGGAGCGTATCTCAATGTCCTCGATCAAATTGGCAATCTTGATCGTAAAGTACGAAAGCTCCAAAAGGCCAGATGCCATCACACGCGCCGTCTCATGCTTCAACCTCACGCGCCGCTACCTTGGTCCGGTGCTGGTGCGGCAGGATTCGGCATGTTCCAGTCGAAGCTCGGTATCGACCTTGCTGCACTCTCGCAGTCGCTTCGTTTCGCACATCACCTTGTCCAGCTAGCAGTGGTTGCACGCCCCTGCACTCGCGACTTTGAACACCCACCTGCCGTGCTTCTCGTGCGACCTAAGCCTGCCCCTGAGCACATCTCGGCTATGCGGGTGCTCGCCGAGCGTCAAGGGGTGCCTTTCGACATCCCAAGCGAATTGCCTTGGATGCTGCCTACAACTCATTTGGAGCGAGGCGAAAGCATTCACTTCGCTTCGCGTCGCCTTGCGCGTGGCGCCTTTGGTCTCACCTTCGATTCTGGGTTTGGATTGGTCCACATAGATGGTGGACTTGATCCAACCTCGAGTGGTAACATTCCCATCACGCACGACGTAGACGAGGATGAGTTATCTCAGTACGAAGGCACGCGTGGTTATCGATTTACCGTAGCAACCTCATTCCGCGCTCATGGCAAGCTGAGTCCCGATGATCCCGAGATTCCAGAATTCCTTGCACAACCCCATGCTCTATGGAGAGGAGTGGTTGACCGCAATTTTATTACACAACCACGTTCAGTGGTCGAGAGTGCTGTACCAGAGCATCGCTGGTTTACATTGCACGAACTTGAGGAGATCGTTCGGGCCGGAAATCGCGATCCCAATTTGAGGATACGTGAAGACGTCCTCGAGCATGCCTATCCCCTCTTGCATCATGCTGAAAATGTTGCCAAAGTGGAGAAAGATCTATTTGAGCAATTGGAAGGCGTCAACGGGGAGGATGACGAGAGCACATTGTCTGTGGAGCAGCGCGGCGCCGCAGCCAGTCTCGATCAAATAGAATCTGATTTTGCATGGGCCCCCCTCGGGACGGCTGGCATTTTCAGTGTGGATGCGGTGATCGCCTCTGCCTCACAGCGAACTTAAGCCCACGGAACCTCCTGGTTGTCTATCCATAAAACACTGTTAAAATTGTATTGTACGCAGACATTCTCGTATAAGATGCACGGACTAAAAAAACCGTGATCTCAGAGAACGAAATTGAGTTCATGAAGTTGAGCCGGATGGCAACTCCGCTACGTGATAAGTTCGCTTGAAGAAAACGGCGTTTGGCGCTTAGTCGAACGAGATCTTGAGGGCTGCTTCGCGTCGCGTCTTCTTTGTGTCTGTCTTTGAGGAATTAGATGAAGCGGTGGACGAAGGGGATGTCGCTGAGGCCAGAGCTTCAGTCTCTTCCGCGATCTCATTGAGCCTGACCCATGACACACCGGGTGGTGGAGGTAACAGTGTACCAACTAATGCCAACAGTCCCGATGGTCGATCTACGTCGCTCTTGGTTTGGTCTGATGCGCTATCCTCAGGTGTGGCGACAGAGGCAGCCATAAGGGCCTTCAGGTTCGCAAGGTCCTCAGCAGCGGCCTTGGCAGCGGATTCTACGAAGGTGTGGTAGTTCGATACATCAACGGCACACACGACGTCGTCTTCCTCAAGGTTGCGCGTAAACAGTGGTGAACCTTTGGGCGTGGTGTCAGGGCCGTCTGCAGGGATGTCACAGGGATCCAATGGGAAATACGGGATCCAGGAACGACTGGGGCGATGGAACACATACGTTGCCAGATTTCGAACTGGAATGCCAGTTGCCTTCGCAACGGCACGATTAAACAAAACGCGTGACCGCACCTCGAGCAGGCCAGAATCATAGCATGTCTGCAAGGAGGCAGTGGGTGCGAGAGTAAAGTCAATTATTTCGCTCTCGAGGTTAGGAGCAATGGGTACATCCTCTGCCTCTTCTTGCTGCTTACCCTTTCCACCCTTACCCTTGGTTGGCTTCTTTGCATCACTTGCACCCTCTTCATTGACGGTCGCATTTGCGCCAGTGGGGCGCGAGTAGCCACAGCTCTCCACAAATGTAAGTGCAGGACTGAAGATCACCTTGCGTGACGAGGGCGCGACAGTCAAATAGGCTTGCCGCATAAGATCGGCAAGAGAGCCTTCTGTAGCCTTTGCCACACTATCGACAGTCGACTGCTTGGCCCCCGAACTTTGAGCCTTCTCGTTGTCCTTCGACTCCTTATCTGCTGCTCTTTCCTTCTCCTTTTGCTCATTTTCCTTGTCTTTGGCAACCTTGGCCTTCTGCCGTTCCCGCTCGAATTGTGCCTCTGAAACAACAGGTAGACCGATCGTCCGATCCCAGACTACAGTGGGGGCTATTCTTGGGCCAATCACACACCATCTCGATCTCGACTCACCTTCTTGAGTTCGGACAAACGGCACTGACGCATCATTTGATTTTGCTTCTGAGTCAGTCGCTTCAGCACCCTGCCCACTCTGTTGAGAGCTTGCACGCGCAGCTTCAATTGCGGCAGATGTGGGGGTGCTAACACATAGCTGAATGGGGATCTCGGTGTCAGGGGCAACGTTGAATTCATATTGCCATGGGCTAAGCACCTGAATTGCGAGTCGCTTGGGATCTCCGGTTTTAAATCCATGGCGTGAAAGTGGCTGAGTTTCGCCTAGGAGAGGGCGACCCAGACCGTCTGCTCGAGTCACCTGTCGCAAACGAACATGAGCAGGTGAGTAGAGTGAGGAAAAGAGATACGCCATGCCGCGACGAGACGGCTCAGGCCTAAAGGTACTCAGTGACATGTAAGCAGGTGATCGATACTTGGTGTGGCCTGAGAATAGGCAGAAAATGATGAGCTTAAGTGCGAAGAGCGTGGTCGAATAAGGGAGCTCAAGGACAATCAAGGGTTGGAGCGCGCTACGACTTCGAGAAGACTCTGCAAAGAGAGGATATACAGAAAACGTAACTTGCTCAAGGGTTTGAAGCAGTTGGCGCTGGGCTTGTGCAAGCGTGGGGTTTGTCTTGGTGAGGATTCTATCCTCGTCGCCTTCGTCTTCATCACCCGCCTCTGTTGATGCTTTCGAGCGCAAAAGTTCCAGCGATGCAACTGCCGCACGAATATCGAAGTTATCTTCCTCGTCGACAGTAGAAGCATTGGAAACCTCGACCGTGCGCTCTGTTCCTTCGACATCAACATTACTTCCACCTTTGGTTGATCCAGCATCTGAGTGTGGCTTTTCGGCGATGCCAAGTGCAGCCAACTTCTCAGCATAGTATGCACGGATATCGTCCACTTTACCACGAACCGAAGGTGCAATGTAGTGAACATAAAGTTCGATCTTGCACACGTTACGAAGCGGGGGGCGACCTTTCTGGATCCAAATTCCATCATTTTCGGTGAACTTCAACACCGATAACGCGAAGTCTTCGTTAAGTAAGGGTTTGAGTGGCTTTTCCCAATCAGCTGTCACACGGAACGCTGTGAATTCGAAGGCGGGTAGCTGCAAGAGTGCGTCGACTGAATCAGACTTGACCTCTTCAGTCTGTTTCTCCTCCGCCCTGTCCACGTCTGAACTAAGCCCAGCTAACTTAGCCATAGCTAAGGCCGCGTGATGAACGTAAGCGTTCAGCTCGTTGCGACGTGCGGCATAGACAGCTAGAACCCGCTCCTTCAGCATACGAAGTGTAAATTGCGGAGCCACAATAACTGGGACGAGGCCTTCATCAACTGCATTTGCGAACACACGAGGACCAGGTGGGAAAACATCCGAGCGTCCAGACTTGGCTGCACCTCCGGTGCCAGGGCCCTGCGAAGCTTCGTCTGCGAGGCCGAGCACAAGATGGACAGGGCGCTTGCTACGCTCCTTCTCACGTTCACGTTCGCGTTGCTTAGCGAGATTTTGTGCCTTTCGCTTTTGATCCTTGTCTTTCTCGGCTTCGGCGGCTTCAGCAGCGGCTAGAGTATCTTCCTGCTCCTCCCTAAGACGTGCCTCCGCGGCCACGTGGAGAATCTGAGTGAGCTCCTCAGGCGTAATGCGTTCCACCGTGTCGTGCACTGGTGCGACAGCTGTGGTTGAATCACCAGGCGTAAGCTGTCCGATCTTCCAGGGCAAGTTTTCGAGGCGTACTGTCTGACCGCTTCGGACGAGGCCAGCATCCTCGACGGAGCATACAAAGTGCTTTTCGACCGGTAAGCCGGACTTTGGTGCGATATACTCTGGTACGATGCTATCAGGCACAAATGTAGAACCACGGAAAGTGAGTTTGCGTATTATCCAACGAGACACAAAGTCGCGCGCGGCCTCCGGTGCGATGGGTACAACACTCTCTAGAAGTCCCCGCAGTGGGTGATCGTGTGGAACTGCCGCCAAGTCTGAAAAGCCGAATTCACGCTCCAGCTTGGATCGGATCGCTGCTGCCACACGGCGCTTTAAATGATTTGCTGACCAGTCGCGTCGCACCACGACTTTCATAGTGACGTCGGATACCGATGGCTCAGATGCCGCATCGATATTGATTGCGCCCTTCGACAGTGCAGCTGCACAACGAAGCGCAATACAAAACTGCGGTAGCGCCACCACGACATCGAGACTGATAACGCGTCGCTGCGCCTGATTAACGGCATATGCGACCGTGTTAGCCCATGGGACAAACGTCTGTCCCGCTGTGGAATCTGTGAGATCAACCGGAGCAGAGCTACTGCTCGAACTGAGAAGCTGCTTGTACTCGTGCGCAGCACTAGCTAATTCAGCAACGATAGTGCAACCGTCCTGAACACCAGCGTCCTGCATTGTAACGTATTGTGCATGCTCAAAAATCTCTGCTGAGTGAAGCAGCAGCTCATCGATATCAAAATCCTTTGTGCTATCAATCTGAGATGCGACGAGATCTCGAGCTGCACGCCCTCCAATCGGTTCAATAACATCAGAAGCGCCCTGACTTGTTCCAATCCAGAGTCGATCTCCGGGCACGCCCAGCTTTTCAGCTAACACCTCACGAAGCGTGGCGACAGTGTCATCCTGCATGACGTTCACAAAGACGACTCTCTCGACGACACCCTTTGGTAACCGATCTAACTCACAGGTAGAATCATGAATCCCGAGCAATTCCGCTTCCTGTTCCTCAGGACTTGCATAGATTGACTTGTTCGCGCCGGTCGCGGTGTCATGAGCAGCGGACAATTGTCCCAACTTCTTGACAGTCGCAGCATCAGGGGAGATGGCGTAGTACTTCACAGCTACCTGGATTGCCTCGCTATCCTTGTCCCGTCTAAACACGGCAGCCTTGTATGGCGTACCGTTAATTGTTTTGCCGTTCCACAGGAGAAATCGGCCGTTCTTCGCGGGCAACTTGAGCGCAGACAGCGGAACCTGGTCCATGGCCTCGACGATAATACGCCGGGGGATGTAGATGTTGCTCGTTGTTGCTCCTTCTTTGTTTGGCAATGACTCCATGGCAGCCTTAACTAGGGGTTCAATGCTAGTCGAACCAAATGGAAGTGGTGACTTGACATTCAAATATGGTTTGATAGCGGAGTCCTCGTAGAGGGAAATGAACATAGGCTCGATCATGTCATTGTCAGCGTCACCAGGGGTCGCCGCAGTTTCACGACCCACCTCATTCTGCCAATATCGGATTGGGGTATACAACATGAGTGCGGCTGCCAGCTGACTTCCAAGTGTTCGGCGGATGTGCTCACGAAGGGTGCCGAACGTGGTTCGGATATCGATTCGAAGCGACGCACTCACACGGTCCGATTCAACGACTGGCAATGGGCTTGTGGTTGCGACCTCAGCAACAGGCTCAGTAGCATGCGTAGGCTCCTGTGATTTGGATCGTCGGGTTAACTTGAGTTCGGGTTCCTCATCTTCAGAGGATGACGACGAGTCCGAGGACGAGGATGACGACGAGGATGATGAGGATGATGAGGATGATGATGAGGAGGACGATGAGGAGGACGATGAAGAGGATGATGACGACGATGATGACGACGATGATGACGACGAGGAGCTGGAAGAGGCTGAACTCACCGTGCTACCCTCTGCATTGAGCTTCTCAAGCTCGGCCACCGCCTCAGCTACAATCTTTTCGGATTCAGGATCGTCATCCTGGTTGAGCAAAGCGGTTTTCATCTTAATCCGATATTGCTTGATCAATTTCCGACGTTTAAGCCTTTCTTCCTCCCGAGTTGCTACGTCTACTTGATTGGCGAGGACCAAACCTCCGGACAAGGGGATAACCTCCACGGCCTCCTCTGTGATGGCAATAAACTTGTAAGTGTTGGCGTCAATAAGCTCCTGAGCCCGTTCTACCACGTGCCGCTTGTTTTGTTGCAAGATGAAAACAGCCTCCGATGCAGGGACAAATGGCACAGCTGATTTGTGCGGTTCTGCGGGCATACACTCGAAGTTGAGTTTGTACTTACTCGGACTCTGAAGCGCCCCAGGTCCACCCAATATGTCTTCTGATGCAGCGCGCAGCGTGGCAAGAGAACGGAGGAACGGCGATGATTTCCATGCAATCTCCTTCCATGCCCCACCTGCAACTGCTTCGGCGACCTCGATTTCCGTTGGGACTAATGCGTCAATATCGACATTGCCGCGTGCAAGCAGGGCTTCAGCTTCCTTCGTACCCTTTCTTGCGATCGGCGGTGGATTAGGAATTTTGCCAGTCCGATAAGGCACTGGCAAGCCGTTGGTGTGCTCGTTGCAGCGAGAGGCCTCACCTGCCTCACTAGGTTCAGGGCGTAGCATTTCAGCAGCTGCGCCCATAGATTGGATCACAGGGTTGCATGGTTCAGGTGCGGCAGCACGATAGTTGACGCACGTGCCCTTGCGGCGGTAGAGCAACATGTAAGCAGATTCTCGATCGCAACCAAACTCGGTCGTTAGGTCAGCAAGCTGGGCAGGTCGAACCTGGCTATCATCGAACAAATACCAGTCGCTACGAACGTCAGCCACATCAGCTTTATCTGTGCGAGTTGGCAGAGCACCGAGTTTGCACTCTGCATCATCGCTTGTCTTTGTCATGGCCTCGAGTGCAGCCTGGACTTCAGGCATTTGCAGCGCTGCAGCGTCACCGACACGGCCCGCCTTGTGGGTCACAAGTAACGCCTTAGCTAGGGCGATGCGCTCAGGAGTGGGGGTAAGCTTTCCCATCAATTTCACTAATTTCGCAACTGTGGCAGTGCGAGTTCGTTCGGCCTCCTTTTCCTTCGCAGTGAGAGTTGCTCCAGGTGCAGGGACTATCTCATTATAGAATTCCTCAGGCACCTCAATTCGAAGCTGCTTGCGCAATCGACGAAGATTTGCCCTTTGAACAGGATCGATCTCAATGTGCGCTGCTTCTGCAGCAGCCGCATCATTGGACTGACCCTTTGTCTCTTGGTGCTCTTCCTCTTCATCGTCGGAGGTGGCATTCTTTGCGTGCTTTAACAAGTTCTGGATCATGGCATCCTGGCCAACAAACATATCGCGGATAAATGCGATGTAGTGTCCACGATGGGCGGAGCCTTTGTGAACGACAACTGCCATTAGCTCGTACTCGTTCTGTGGATGGGGGACTTCGCTCTCAGGCTTGCCAAAGCTTTCGCCTTCAATGAATTCATCCATCGAAAATGTAAGTGGGAATGCGAACTCGTCAGTAACCTTACATCGATTCATCGTACGGTAATCGAATACAAATCGGTTCAACGAAAATGTTAAGATAGGTGGAACGGAGGTAAATACCACACCTCGCTCGCTGTCCTGCTTACCTTGACAGATCTCACACGTCAGACGGTTTCCATCCACTAGCTTTTCTTTAGCCGTGTAGTGACGTAGGCTGGTAACCAAGTCTGGGATGTTTTGAACAGTGAGACAAATGTCATAGTACTGCTCACTTCGGCTACGGACATTTTGGCAGTTCATGCACTTGATCCGAGTTGCCTGAGTACCTTGATAGGCATCACGAAGCAGGCTTGCCTGCGAAGTCGATCCAAGGGTGCGTTCCAAGCCATCAACCAAAATCCGGTTCAACTCCTGGATGTCATGCTGATCACGGGCCTCGCCGCGTTCCCATCCAAAAGCCCTCGTCAAAGCAGAGGTGGACACAGCCTCTTGATCCGTGAGCTGAAGTGTTGCAAACAGCCGTCGCAGCTCGATCAGAACACGTTTCGGCTTGGGTAATGGCTTGCCATCGGGGCCGACTTGAGGCTGCGACTCGTCTTCATCGTCCTCTTCTTCGCTCTCGGTTGAGGTATCTGAAGAGACCGAAGCGAGGTCATCGACTGGTGGTTCTCCCGCTGCTGCACGCGCCGCGGCAGCCTCTTCACGCGCACGTTTTGCCTCCTCAAGTCGCTTCTTCTCGGCTTCCTCTTCTTCCTTAGCCTTTTGCATATCCTCTTCGATCGTTGAACCAAGAATGTAGTCAGCGAGGTCGTCTTCGGTTCGATGGTTACCGAGCTTTTGCAGGGCAAACACCACCTTATCTTCCTCAAATCCCATAGATGTAAGGGCCTGCACTTTCTTTTTATCGGGGGCAGGCTTCTTGGCAGCAGCGGCAGTTGGGGAGGCCGCGGGACTTCCTGCAGGCTTCAACAATCCAGCTTGCACGGCAGCCTTTCGTCTTTCCTCAAGTGCCTTTCTGCGCTGCGCACGATCCTCGCGACGTTTCTTGCGTGCAGCCTTGAGTTCAAGGATGCGAGCCTTGCGTACCTTGGCCTTTTCAACTCGCACGATCTCATCCACCTCATATTGTTCCACCATGAGTTCCTCGTCCGAGAGCTGAAAGAGTCCGGCTCGGATTTCAGGCGTCATGTACATCGTCTGCAGGAGTGAATTTAAGTAGCAAGTTGCACCCTGGTTCCTCAGACCAACGAATCCATACTTGGGGTCGCGTCCACGGTTCGACCCGAGACTCGGCGTCGCATATCTAGGTGCTGCTGAAGTTCCCTGAGGATTCGAGGGAGAGATCCCCGCGAACATGGCGGAGAACGCGTCCATGTGGGGGAATGGAACTATACCACAGGTGTGATTTACGTGTGAAGCACTTTGGTTCAGTTTCTGGGTTGTCAGGGGTAGCAGGTGTGGTACAAGCACGCAAAAAAGTCGAGTATCTAAGAGTGCTCTCCGCAGGTATTCAATTCGGGAACGGTTTGCGGTGGAAATAGGTGCAGACGAGAGTTATACGTCGCGTCAAGCGGGGTCTGCCAGCCCGCACTATGCCCTTCACAGGTCTATTAGGATACACACGATATACAACTGCTGATATTCACGTTCTTCCTGTTGTATCATTTGTGGTGAAAACGCCACTCAAAGTGTCCATCTGAGGGTGGATGGAGTCATTCCCCTGCCTGTTGTCGGCCCTCAACTGGCTTATTGTTGTCGACGCGTTTTCCAGTCGATCCATGATCTGGCGTGGAGCGAAAAAATGCCCAAGCAGCTGATCCGACGGCGATCTACTAGCTGCACACTACTTGATAGGGCCGCAGGTGCGTGCCCCCTCACTACCAAGCGAGATCTCTCGTCGGGCTTTGGTTGAATCAAAACAGTGACCAATCTGCGGATCGAGTGGAATCTCAGTATGCTGACTCGGTATCTGTCCACGTTTGCCACTAGAACTGCGTCCCAAGCCGTGTTACGCAAATCTACACCTGCATTATTTGGAACCAACTCGGCAAGACTCGCAGGTCGAGTCGCAGGACAAGTCGCCTCACGTCTGTCAGTTCAGTTCGCTCGTTTCAGCACCACCACCGGGCAAGGCGAGGGCAAGTCAGAGGCCGCCAGCGCTTCAAATGCTACCAAGGACGCAGTATCTACGTCAGCAGCCTCGACCGCGTCTGCTCAGCAGGCAACCACGCCTAACGTCGAGTTCCCAGACAAGCTTCTCTATCAACACCTGACACAACAGCAGGGTGAAGATTCTCAGCAGGCAAGTGGAAACGATGCAAAGGCAGCGGATCCCGTTACATCTACATTCCAGTCTGAAACAGCACGTCAGCACCTGCAGCTCATCCTCGCACAGTATAAATTACTCAAGTCCGAGTTGGACCTGTCGAAGTTGCGTGAGGGTCAGCTCCGCCTACACATCGAGGCGCTTCAGAAGAAGAATCGAAACTATGGTGGATTCCTGCTCGGTTTGGCCATTTTCCTCATGTTCCAGGGCTTTTGGATGGTGAGTGAGTCAAACAAGCTCAGGGCGCAGCTCGAGCAGAACGCGAAGATCAACGCACTAGGTGTCAAGGAGGCGGACGAGTTACTGGCTGCGCTCAAAGCGTCGCTTCCCACCATCACTACAGCAATCAAGTCCATGCCTGATGGGGAGCAGAAAGCGCTTGCCCTCGGACGTTTGGGAGAGCTGACAGCGCTCCGTGATCGAATCCACACCGAGCGGGTCAATAACGCAGCTGCCACACCGAACAAATAAGGAAGGTTTGAGGGAAGGAGCCACGGCTGAGGAAGTTGCGGAGTTCCTCACCCTGTGACGAACACTCTCACTCCGATGTATGATAGAACCAAATCTACATTAGCCAGACGAGCTTTGCGTCGTCTTGTGGTATAACCGTAAGGCCATTGATCGATTGTTCCTGCAAAGCATCGCATACCATTTTATGAGCGAAAAAGCCATTCAATTATTTGATAATATTCTTGCTATCACGGTCATCAGATGATGAACTCCAATCACTTGTGCATCTCATTTGTCACTACTGAGACAATTCGGTATTCATACAGCCTTTGGGGAATCGAGGTAATAGGAATAACAGTGACAAACGAGCGGTTCTGAACCATAGATTACTTGATTGAAGCAGCAATGCGCTTCACGCTAGACTGGGTCTGCGATGAAGTTGCGTCCTTGCGCTTCGATCCGAGATCAAGGGGGTCTGCAAAGGGGTCTTCCTCCGCAGCGGTCGCTCGGTTCGTTGTCGCCTTATCCAAGGCTAGCAGGCTTTGACGAGGTGAGAAGTCTGTTGTGCTCGTCGCCTTTGTAGGGGTCGTCAATGAGCTCGAAGAAGCGGCTTCGGCTTGGCGAGCGCGGAGAATAACACTCATACGTTCGACAAGGGCAGGGAACTGGCGCATTTCGTTGACCATATCGACTGCCTTGGCGACTGACTTAACATGATTCAGGCGTGTGCACAAATCCAGGGCACGTGCTTGGTTGTCCTTGGCGTGATTTTTGATCATCTGCAGCATCTGTGCATCTTGCATGAGCTCGTTCTTGAGTGATGCTGGGGCACCGGTGACAAACGCTTGCTCACGATCCATGATGCGTGCACGGTAGACCTGCTCAAGTGCCTTGTCTGCTGGACCGTGAAAGCAGACGGGCATTGTGAGCGACAACTTCGTAGGTGCGGGACGTGCTTCGCTTGCCGATGCGATAGGGAAGTACATCGCCGGTGGAGCGGCGGTGAATGATCTTGCTGCATGCTGCAGCGCTGCGGAGTAGGCCACTGGTTTACCCATGAGGCAGAGTACAGAACCCTCTGCGATGGCAATCGGCCAAGGTCTCTCGCCCTTGGGATTCTGCCGAGCATCCAAAATTGGGACCCAAGCATCGCCTTGCGAAAGTGTAAACCCTCGAAAGACGCTTTGGGAATCGCACGTTACAAGCATTTTGTTTGTGTCGGCGAAACCCATCCAGATAAGAGATGCGTAAGGGGATAAGGGGACAGGGATGGCCTTGGCACGAACCTGGATGGCGTCCTCAATGTTGACATCCATAAGCTCCAGCGCCTGTTGACCCTGCCGAGGCGCAGCAGGCGAGTGGTGGACAATGCAAAGGCGGCTCTCATCGGCTGTCATAGTCACAACAGGACCGCTGATGCAGAGAATTGAGAGCTGGATACCTGAATAACTGAAGATGCGGACATACAACATAGACGTAGCAACTGCAATCCATGTGTCACCCACGGCCACTGCCTCAGCGTGCTCATCTTCTGGAAGTTCAATGCTCCAGTCACTTCCCGCAGCCCAGGAGTCAAAAGGCTGGTAAGTGATCACTGAGCGAGGGTTCTGTGTCACTGGAGAGACGTGATGAGGAGCACCGGAGCCTGGAGCGGCGAAGACCGCACCATGCTCACCCAATGAGCACATAGTATAACCACGATGGTCAGTAAGGGTAATCCTCCTTCGGCTCGAGTCGGCAAAGGTGATTGTAACACTGTTGAAGAGGTCATCCTGGTTCACACTCTCGACAGTGCCAATCAGGTTCCACGCCAAGTAGCATCTCTTAACGCTTGCATTTGAATGAGTGGTGCCAGATTGGAACGGTCGCTGCTGAAGGCCGACTGGAGTGGCTGTTGCATCTGAAGGAAGCGCTTCCAGATACTTAAGGAGGTTGGTTGGACGAGACACAAACTCGGACTTGGCACTCTTGCCTTTGGTCTTTGTACTGGTCATCTCGTCATCACTGCCAAAGTCATCATCGCTGTCTCGATCAGAGTCAGAGCCGCGGCGCTTCCTTCTACTGCTAAGCCCCTCATCATCGGATGAGTCATCGGAACTGAAACCTGCCTTGCTGGACGACTTTGACGACTTTGAACTCTTGCCCTTCCTCCGGACAAGTCCTGTGTCATCATCCTCGCCGCGACGTCGGGAACCCTCGTCTTCGTCGTCATCTCGATTGAAGACCTCAGCGACCGACAAGCGCTCAGTCGATGCATTGGCAGTAGCTGCGGTTTCGGGAGGAACCATACGACGAAGAGGTGAACCAATACTTTTTGCCTCGACTTCGTTCGGTGCGGATGCTGCAGCAGGGAGAGGCAGGTGTGCAGGGACTACATCGGTCCATCGTGAAATGTGCCCTGAGGCTAGGAAGAAGTACAACGAATTGCCTACGGGACTCCAAGCCATGTTGATTGGAGGGGTGTCTGGATCGATCTGGTTTGATGCTGCAGACATCTTGCTCTCAAGATCCCAAATGTGAACATTACCTTCTAGTGGATAGACTGCGGCGAGATATCGACCAGAGGGTGAGAACTTTACCAAGGACACAGGGTGCTTGCTGATCGGCTTCAGCGTGAATGCTTCAGTCCATTCGCCTCTTCGCAGCACTTTAATTTCGCCATCGTTCCCCGCGGGGAGTGCCAACCAAGTGCCATCAGGAGACCAATCACATCCCAAACGCTGCTGCATTGCTCCAATCGACGAAGGGCTATGCTTCACCTCGGCCATGATAGGTAACATGACAGTTGATGACGATGGGCCTCCCTTTACGTCATGAATACGTAGGGTGCCATTAGCGTCTGCCACCGCCAAGTACTGTCCCTTGGGATCGTATCCAATCCATCGAGCCCCTGCAACAATTCCCTTCAAGGCCATGGCATTCGAAGTATCATGAACATTCAGGATTCGGCATTCTGATCCATCTGATCCACATGCGAGCTGCAATCCATTAGGTGCAAAGGCAGCACATGTGGCGGCATGGGAAAAGCGTGTAGCAATGGTTGCGTTGCCAAATTCTGCTCCGCCTTCTTGTGCATCCAGTATCACGATCTGCTTGTCCTCACTGCAAACAGCCATCTGAGACCCATCGGCGCTCAGTGCCATGTCATACAACGCGCTTGTGTGCTGGTAATCCAATGTCTACATGTACAGAAAGCAAGATATTCACGTCAGACGCAGACTATCATAAACAGACATCGAGTCAATGTGTCATGCGACTTTCGATTGGCTACAAACGTACTTTGGGTCTGGTGAGGGTCTCATTGTGGACACGGATCTCGCCGTCGGACCCACAGGTGTAGATGTACTTGCCACTTGGATGGATGCACAGGTCACCCAGTCCGAAGCTGTGCGCGTATATCTTGCTCAGCGGAATCTTGGTCGACATCTATACCTTGGTTAGATCCGGATAGTATGCATGAGTATTGAGGGGTTTTATAAGATTCCATCAAGAGATCCATGCTAAATATCATTTTTGCAACTCGTGGCACACCCTCACACAACCACTATTACTACTACAGGAAATGTAGTCCAGAATTGGCGCGCATCTTGATAGGAAGATTTTAACCACATCAGGCTAAACCGCCCCCACTCAGCGCCATGGTCACCAGCAGCACTGGGAGCAATCGTTACTACCTATATCCACCGCATTAATGAATAGAATCAGCTCGCATGTGCGAGCTTGGTAACTGTACAGTTTATTTTGAGAGAACCTGCACACAAACACTGGCCAACCATCATGGCAGCCCGCTGAAGTACTTCGTTTCCCTGCTCAGTTGCGAGGAGTAACTGAACCTGGATAACCAGCACCTCTTAGCGCAGCGAGTCGGCCGCGCTGATCAGATGGTGTTGGCGCGGGGGGCCGAGATCGCGCCGAGACCGCTTGAGGGAGAGGAGCCAACAATCCTTGAGGGGGATTGCTGGGTTGCGCACGGTAGGGCGAGGGTGAGATACCTGAGCGTATACCAGCTGGGTGAATGTGGGACGCTGGACTCACACCCGTAGGGCGCCGTGGCTGAATGGACGCAATGCTAGATGGGTGTGCAGGTGATCGGATTCCAACACCATAAGGGCTCGATACTTGGCTGTTATCGATTCCAATGGCGGCGTTGCTGGGAGCCGGATGCCTAGACGACATTGGAGGCAAGTAGCCAGGTGGCGATAACACAGTCTCACCAATGCCGACAGCAGCGCTGTTATGACTGGCGTAGCTGCTGGGATGTGAGGGCGAGCTAATGTAATCTGCCGGGTCCTGATATCCTCCATAGTAAGCAAAGATGTTATCTCGTCGCAACTCACGCATGCGCTGCTCACGACGCTCGTGGCGCTCCCGTACATTCTCGGCACGAATGCGTGCAAGCTCACTTGCTTCAAATGCCAGGTAGTTTGGATCCCTGTTGGGGGGAGGAAGGAGACTGGGCACGGGTGGTGCATTACCACTGTTGCTACCGAAACCAAGACCGGCACTGAGGGCACTCAGGACGGCACCTGAATTGGAGCGCGAACCGGTGCTTGTTGACGTTCCTGCGGGGCCACCTGCGTCAGCCAAACCGCCTGATCCAGATTGTGACGGATTTGTAGCAACAGATTGGTCGATAGCTCGGTCCGGAGTTGCGAGAACCGACTCAATTCGACTTGAAGGCTGAACACCTGCAGCTAGCTCATTCCTGTGGGGTGCTGGTGTCGGATCGGGGAAAATGGACGGTTGCTGCTGCTGCGTAGGTTGGGACCCGCGCGCCGGAGAGCCATAGTAGCGTCGACTGCTAAGCGGTGGTCGTGGCGTAATCCCATCGCGTCCGGTAATGAGTACGCTTTCGGCAATCGACGGGCTCTGAGTGGGTGTTCCCTTAACGCTTGGTGGTGCCATACGTGAGGGGACTTGCACTGCTACATAGGGACTATTAATATTACCAGCTTGATGAATCAAGGGGCGCCCGACTAGCTTGGGCAAGTTGCTGGGACTTCTGCCTTCGCTGATACCACTTGGAATACCTGGCTTTCCAAGCCTGACCGCCGAGTTGTCCTCAGGGTCCTGATACGATTGCTGCTGTTGCTGAGGCTGCTGGTTGGCGACAAATAGGGCTGCAGAGGGCTGGCCATAGCCACCAGCTGCACGAGCTGAAGTCGGAGTCGCTCGCAATGGAACAGGGCGGACTGGTGAAGATATGTTAGAGGCAGGAGATGCAGCACCATGGGGTGATAAAATTTTCGCGTCATAGTTCTGCCCACGCGCTGGCGAGGGATATGCTGGATAAGGAGAATATCTTGAGGAAACAGGCGTCGCCGATACACTTGGAGTTGCACGGCCGGACACAGGAGCTCGGGATACTACAGGTGGTGGCTGGCGAGGTTGTGCTTGAGTGGGTGGAGCGACGTAGTTAACATGCGGTGGCAGCTGAACATACTCATCCTGATGTTGCTGAGCCTGGGCTGGCTGCCTGGGACTTGCATGGTTCTGAGCTTCGCGTAATAAATCTTCCTCATTCTCCTCAATCACTGTGCTAGGAACTTCACCATATGCGGGCATATGCTGGGCTAGCACACTCTTTTCTTCACTGTTGTTGGCCGCGGCAGAAGACTGTGTCAGCTGCTGGTTCCTTGGTGTTGCAGCCTCGGTTGTACTGCTACTGACTTCGCTTAAGCCTGCTGCTGTCGACGAAGCACCAGAAGACGACGACGATCCAGACGATCCCGCACCAGGGCGGTAAGCCAGACTCTCCATGAGCCTTCCGACGAGGTCTGGGCTCAGTTTGGGATCATTCAAGTAGCGAGTAATGTTCTGATTGACGAATGGCATCTTGAGGACCTCATACACAGACGGTCGTTTCTTGGGATTCTTGGCGAGGAGTGCATCGACGAGATCTCGCAGTGGTTTTGAGTACGTGCTGGGCAATGGCCGATGCCGCGTATGAATGATAGCATGAAGTAGACCCTCCATGCTGGTTGCATCAAAGGGGTGACGTAGAGCGCACATCTGGTAAATGATTACGCCCAGCGCCCACATGTCTGTTTTGGCGTCATAACCTCGATCCAAGCAAATCTCGGGAGATAGATAGTATGGCGTTCCAATGCGAGTGCGTGCGATCAGTGTGTTTTCAAGGTGCTTGGAAATTCCAAAGTCACCAATCTTGACCTGGTTGCTCCGCGTGAGGAAGACATTCTCGCTCTTGATATCGCGGTGGATAATTTTGCGATCATGCATGTGCTTGAGGGCCAAAATGATCTGGACCATATAGTGCACCACAAGTTCCTCTGGTAACCGACCACGTCGTTGTGCTTTGAGAAGAGTGGAAAGATCACCCGCATCTGCATATTCCATGACAATGTGAAGTGTGCGCTTTGTGTTATTGTGAGCACCCTGGACAACTCGCTCGAACCATTCGCGATATCCGATAATCGCGGGGTGTGATAGCTTCGCAAGAAATCCGACTTCGCGTAGCGCATTCTTCTTTTCCTTCGGGCCCATACTTGTGATGTCAATCTCCTTCATCACATACAGCTGACTATCCCGTTTATCCTTGACCAGGAACACCGCACCAAATGAACCCTGTAGGTGTGTGCAGCATGAGTCAGATGGTCCATCAAGTCAATGGTAACCGTAGAGAAAAGGTATGCGGGAGCGCAGAGAGAAGGAGGTAAGAGGATGGAATGAAGCCTGCCCCAGTCGACAGGAAGCCTTCACAGAGATGCTGCCTAATTAGAACAATTGACACAGGACTGGACTACCATGTGACGGAATGAAATGCAGTGGTGGCTTTGTCAAGGCAGGCAAGACAGCGCAGAGCGGGGTAAGTGAGAATTCCTAACGTATCAGTTTTTCATAAAATCAGGCATTAACATGATAGATAGATAGCTTACCTGGCCAAGTTTTTTGATTTTGTCATAATTTTCCATTCTATAGTATACTATAAAATTCTATTTGATATAACAATTCACTATATCACTATTTTCACAATGGGCTAGAAGTACAGAATGGACCTGTTCATTCAAATTTCGTGAGTCCATCCACCCGCTGACGGGTTGCGAGAGCAAAACTATCCACCCTTGTATGGAAGCTCAGGCAGGGTTCGTTTTCTGCGACCCAAGACAGAGGGATTGTGCCGTCGTTTTCATCGCATTGATCGTGTGAATAAGATAGGAAATGCAACAGTTGTGTACATGATTTTCAAAATATTAATGAAACGATATATTACCCCGCAGAACTCCACTAACCGGCTCCAAAACTCTCATTCTTTCGTCTCTCGGAGAGAAGGCCACTTGCGACGCTTCCGAGCGATGATGGTATGCGACGTGAGCGAATGTATGGCTGCTACGTGCTAAAATTTCGATAATTCATCGGGAAATACTCATTATATCGTTGGTTTCTCCCACTGACAACTCCTATAGGCCCCGAAATTCGAGCATGTTTGCTCAAAGCTGTGTTCGAAGGCTGGCTAACCGTACGTATAGTCACCGTCTGGGTGAGATTCGCATGTTTGATATTATCGAGCAAATAGCCGTGGCTGCTTCTCCTGCAAGCTCCGATCATCTCTCACCGTGCATGACGATGTCCCACCCCCTATCCTCCCAAACCAATGCAGTCGGTCTCCGGGCTTTCCACACTAGCGCGCTGTCCAAGGCGAAGCTCGCGGCACCCTCTGTCGCAGTGAAGCCCTCACAGTCGAGCTACATGGTGATGCCTTCCTCCCTCTCGTACATGCCTGCATGGCGCATGGATCCTCTCCTTGCGTTGATGCCATACGAGCACTACGTTCATGATGCGGCCTCGATTGAGGCTGGCCTCGAGCTGATGAACCGCAACAAGCGCAAGCTCAAGAAGGCCAACCATGGTGCACGTCCCAACAACTCCCGAGGCCGTAAGGCACGTCGTCTGCGTCGACACTTCTACAGCTAATCAGCCAATGAATCAACTGCACGCTGGATCAATGTAACGTGCGACCAGTCGCCAAGCTCCCTCTTGGTACTGGTCATTCTTCACCACTTGAGATTTAGATTAGTTCGTCACTTTTATCGCCCTGCATCAGGTTTTTGTTGTTGATCCGGCAGTTCTTAGCTTTGAGAACAAGGCTTTAGGCCATGAGCCGGATGATCACATCGTGGATCACATTGATTCTCCATGTTGTATCATAGAGATATAATTAGTTGTTGTACTGTCAAGCTCGGAATCCTTACAGTCATAACGTCTAGGTCTGTCTGTGTATTCGTCAACAGAAGTTATGGAGTAGCAAAATAAAAGAGAAATAACAATGTATCATTGACAAGCACGAGAAAAACAAAATCTTTTGAGTGGGTGTGTCGCAACTATGAGCTGAAATGAACCGACCAGCAAGCAAGGATACATAACAACCTGGTCTTAGTCCCGAGCTTAGTGCTTCACAAATAGGTGAGCCTGCGATGTGCAGCATCAACAATTGGACTGGAAAGCAGAGAACTGTTGGCTGGTTCGGCCGAGAACCTTTTCGGCTTGAGTTGGGTCATATTCCAAAACGCTCTTGGCTCAGTTATCCAGACGGTTCGAATACGCTCACATGGAGTACACCTTAGCATCTGGATGCATGTGGGGAGATGTAGGCGCGAATTTCGTTCTGACCGTCGGTTGCACCTAGGACTACTATAGAGATTCTAATCATCACATATTCCGCATTCAACCTTTCAATACGCTACCATCAGGCATTTTTCCCCTGGGATGGTTATGCTTTTACATGTGGATGGCAATTTTGCGCTTGGGCTTGGTCAGCTCGATCTCTTGCATGTCAACAACCTCATGCGTGCCGCTGGACCCACCACGAATGCTTTGGCGTCGAGAGGAGATGTTCTGCTTGCTCTGAGATACACGCGAGATTGAGTCTTCCTTGCCAACAATCTCACCGGCGTCTTCGCGCTGGCCGCTACCCTGGCCCGAGCTCTTCTTCGAGCCCATCGCCTCTGGGTCAGCAATTGGTTCGTCACTTTCGCTACCGTCACCTTCGCCGTCGCCGATATCTTGGCCGGACTCCTGCGAGTTATTCTGGGCTTCGCTCGCTGCCTGGATGAGACGCTTGACTTCTTCACGGTGCTTAAACCAGTAGCGGATCACGAAGAAGATCCAGATTACGGCGAATGCGCACAGGAAAGTAGCGACGGTGTAGCGCATTCCATCGCGAACATCGCTTGTGGTAAGGTCAGAGAAGAAATAAATACGGAATGAGAACTGCGTGAAAAGCACACCAAGTGCAATGATTTCAAGCAGGTTGTGGCCGTCGTGCTGGTAGGGGTGGAAGTAGCCATGGAAGCAAAGGGCGACTAGAATAACGATGCAAATACCGAGCAGGCGGTGGTTTTCATACTTGACAAACGCCATGACGCCGGCAATCGCAACCTTTCGAGCAAAGATCATCCAGTACCACAAGTACATATGGTCCTTGAAGCCCTGAGAAACAAGAATAGCAGCCTGGCGTCCTCGATTATAGAATGTGATGAGGTGGACCAGTGGCATCAAAACGAGAAGCGGGATGCCGAGCAGGATTGTGCCGGCATAGTAAGTTCCCGAAGTGCAACTCAGACCATAATCGAGATACAACACTTTGTTACCATGCACATCAAGACAATTCCACATTGCGAAGGCTTGCCATACAGCATCTGGGTACAGAATGAACCACACACACGAGGCAGAGGTTGCAAACAGAGTCTTGAAGTCAGGAGTACCATAGTTCTTGTTGTGCAGAGCATACTGGAGAGGGTGGTTCTGCACATACTTCGACACCATGACTGTAGCAAGCAGCGAGATAAGTGGTGGGTAGATGAGCATGAAGACACCTTGCATGTAGACCGAGTGAGGATTACTCTTGTTGAAAAGGCAGTGCAGATCTAAGATCGTGGGACGGATGGACGCGATGTAGCGACATGCGAGCAAGAAGTAGTCAGTGAACCAGTCTGCGTACTGCGACGGCTTAGTCGCGACCAAGAAGTTCACTTGGGCCATCGAGTAAAGAATCGTCAGTGGCACGATGATGAACAGCTTGGGCTTGACAGAGTACGAGATGGCGACCCAAATGGCAACACCAAGCGCAATCAGGAGACCACAGAAGAAGATCGCAAGAATAATAAGGAACTTGGATGCAGAGCAATATTCGCAACGCTGCTGGAGGCGCGACTCACTCCAACCGTACTTGGCGACGCAGGAGTGACACATGAGACCGGTGTAGCCAGTAGCGCATACATTGTTACCAAGACAAGCCTCGCGGACTGGACATTCATCCACATAGTCACCGATCTTGTAGTAGCCTGGCAAGGCAACTACGCTAGCCAGAGTGACACCTGGCTCATCGCACTTCATACCAGGAAGACAGGGTGCACACGTGTCCGCTTCAGTGAGGTAAAAACCGGTGGCGCAGATGCACTCGGTATGGTTTGTGTTAGACCACTGGCCGGTCGGGCAAACCATGCACTGCCCGTGCCCCGTGGAGTTGTTAGTAATTGAACCATCTGGGCAATCGGTGCAAACAGAAGCACCTTCCAGCGCGTACTTGCCATTTTCACACTCTGTGCACTCTGTCATTGCGGGAGTAGCAGTAGGATCGAAGTACTTGCCGGGCTCACAGACTTCGCATGCAGTCTTGTTCGATGATGCGACCGAGCCGGGTTGGCAATCAATACATGTGGGCATACCGCTGACAGGCGCGATCGCATTACCCTCACAAGCAACACAAACACCTTCTTCATCTGTAGTCATGCCGACAGGGCACGGAGTGCATCCACCCATACCATCGTCTTCATATCCCTCAAAGCATTGCGCATAGCCAGGCCGTACTAGCAAGCTGAGTAGCGCGACCAGGAGGAAAACCGCACTGCATGTTAGTGCGAGGCGGGATGTGGATCGCCTTGCTCCGTACATTGTGTGGTTGCTGTTTTGTTTCTAGGCCGTGGCTTCTCTGCTGTGATTGATTACGTATACTCTGTTCTTAGTGTCGAATGGTTGATGGTCGTCGTGAGGGAGAGTGACAAGTGTTGTTGTGTATACAAAAACGGAGGGTAAGGCGGAGTCCGTCTCGCTGGCGCTCACACGCTACTCTCTTCTGTCGTACTACTCCGTCGGGTCGAAGAGGATTCGGCGCTCTCTCACTTTCTTGCTTTCTCTCTCGCAACGTTCGTGTCGCGTTCGTTGAGGGGAGAACCAGGAGGTGCCCTTGTCCGGGTGGGGTGTCGGTCGAGGCGGGGACGAGACGACGACTAGACAATGATGATGGAGAGCGGATACCAACACGTAAGTCAAGTCATGTCAGTGAAGGGTGGGATAGTTGGCTGGCATACGGATGAGATTCACCCCATCGCTATGGGGATGGCCACATAAACACCGATGGTCTGTGGCAGAGTCCATGCACCTATACTGCTACACATGTCCCATCCTGAATATACATGCTAGGAGATGCCACACTGCATTCACATCTTAAGTATCTTCACGTAACAGTTTGGAGATTCCTCATGCGCACGATGCTCCTTCCGGGGGGTTCGTGGACGCCTTGCTCGCGAATACATCGGGGATACAATGCATGGACCTTCACAATATGCGTGCATCCGGTACCGTAGCATCCACAATGTGCGGAAGATGGCATAACCCGCCTGAAACACACGAAGAAGTGAGTCTCGGGCGCACTCGGAACTTTGTGGGCAGAATATCACGCGTGTTTTCGGGATTGACGAGAAGCTGGCCCAAATGTACGATGATATACTATGCTTTGCATCGAATAGTACGGGTTATATCCCTCAGCACTGCCACGAAGGGCGGTGTTTTCCCTTGCGAAGCCCCCACTCCAAGCTGATTTTTCCAACCGATTTTTCCCATTTTTCCCTCAGTTTTCGTTTGGGGGCCAGACGCGAGCAGACTGTGGAAATTTTTTTCTAGGGTGGATAGTCTCAGTCTCTGGATGCATTTTACACCTTCGATGGAACACATTGCAACACGTGCTGCATTCGAAGGATAGAGTGCCTGTTCATGCTGGATAGTCAGTATATATGGTTTGCAGACCGCGCCAGATTATACTCCGGCCGATTTCAATCCACTTATGAAGTTTATACCTCGGATCCTCAGAGTGCCAGCTTGATCCAGTAAAGACCTCCATTGGCCCCATTGGTGGCTTGGCCCGGTGGGGTCGCATGATGCGGGAAACGCAAGTGACCACTTGCCTATTGCAGTTGTACGACTTTGAAAGTCAGTGCGCTTGGTTACCTTTTGGTCTGAGTGTTGCATGTCCTCGACAAAGGGGTTCTCTGCTCTTGCTCAAACTGGACTTGTCGCGCCGATTCATTCACTTCGTTGTGCTCTAGAGTATCCTCAGCAACGCCCACTGTTATAGCTCACTGCACCGTCCGACTAACAAACCTGCGTAGACACAAGGAACTCGGTTGTTCCAAGAGGCTGAGATGGAACACCAGCAGAGTTAGCTTGGTTGATTGGTCGTGACTTTGACTGGAGGTACTGGTATTCTTCCACATTCATGGGGACCGAGTAGTGTGGGCTATCACAATTCCGGATTTGACATGTCGATACCTGTCCAACTCGAACCGGTTCCAGACCGAGTCAAGGAGATCTTGGCAGATGCGCTTAGGACCGCATTCCGCGCAGAGTACAAACTCCAGAGAGAGTCTAGGGGCAAAACACAGAGCCAAGGAGCAGATCTCGGTTCGGGCTCTGTAGCACAAATCCCACATGTTGTCAATTCTCATGTGAGTGGTGTTCCTCCGAATAAGCGGCTGGAAGCCGCAGGAATCAACATCCTCATGGCGGTTCTCATTTGGCTCTTTACATGCGCATTATGCTACGTTTATGGGGCATCCGTATTCCGTGCAAAACTACCTTATGAAAGTAGAGACTACTCAGAGCTTACTGAAGTGCTCAGAGACGCTGATCGAGTACTCGCGCAGCTTCCAATGAGGTTCAAGTGGGTTGCAAGATCGCTTCGTGCCGAATATGACAGCGTTCTTCGGGACTGTGAGACATCATTGGTTCGACAACATTCGCATATGGTAATCATTGAGTCGGACAGCTGCGCACATGACAAGCAAGTGGGGAGTAAGAACGAAATGAAGGGCGCAACTCTCGATGACGGCTTTCTCGCAACAATCGAGTTTTCAGATGGAGACAATCTGTCAGGCATGTCCTGGGTGCCGCATTGGAAAGCGTCTCCGGTCGATGGATTTGTGCTGGACGTTCCAGAGGAACTGTTGAAGACGGCCTCGAGTCAGTGTCCCTCACCACTTTCAGCAGCTCTTGACGCTTTGGTTCGATTTCTATCGTCCGTTTCGGACATGGAAACTCCCCTCATGAATGCTTCAACAACGACTCCGAAACAGACCAAGGATACTGCAGTTGAGTATACCATCTCATTGAAGTTGGTGCAACTTTCGCTTGACTCTGCACTCCTTTCCATTCCCGAGAGGAATCTGACCTTGGCCTTTCATCACACGCCACAGCAACCGACTTCCTCGGTGGACTTGGAATTACTGCAAAGTCGCCTAATGCATGGTGTGCGGGCCTCACTGCAGCCATTTTTGCAGCGTCTTGACAAACTTTACAAGGTTCGACTGTTGACTGATATTCGTTCAGATGTAACTTTGACGAATGATCCACTTGTTGCCGGACTACTGCCCGCCATGAATCCCGAGAGCGAAGCAACAAAGCGAAAGCCACAGTACGAGGTTGCGTCCATCGATGCGTTACTTGAGAAATCCGACGCAGGATCAGGTGCATCCATTCCAAGCATCTTTCACGGGGGGATCGAACAGTGTCAGGAGTTATGCCCACAGCGCGCCACCAACTCGTCACATAGCAAAGAAGTTTTGCGATTCATCGGAGTTGACGAGACTCTTCTACGACCGCTCGCAGGCTCTGCTGCCTGGTTCCTGGAGGACTCTCAGCCATCGAGTGAACCAATTGTCAATATCGTTGCGCTCTTCCCTCCGAACATCGAGAAACCGGGGCTAGCTCCATGTGAAACTCCGGAATCCTCGGGCTTCTCACCCCCGTTTGTGGCAATTCGGTCGCATGACGATGGCCAGCAAATAGGCTCTTCAGGATGGATTACCCAAGCGGATGTCAAGAAAGCTCGCGAGCTCGCTTCAACGCTATATTGTGCGGGGTTTGTATGGGAGCGAGCCAGCTCCGACAAACAAGCGAGCGAACGGTTACAAACCGCTTATGGAGATCTTCTGAAACACAACGGCTTAGCTGTGCCCGCTTGGGGTTCACTACTCCTCCTTCCATGGCCATTGGTAACCTCCCCCGCGAAAAATGAGGGTACCATTCAGCCAAACTTGAGTGTTATAGGTCCAGTGATTGTTTCTGCACTCTTGTCGCATTTGCGTACATTCTTTGGCTTGCCGCACTCCGGGGCACACAACCTCACTGGATTTGACATCCTCAACCAAACATACCCGGTCATCGTTATCAACTCTCCAGAGGCTGTGGAGGGTCTTGCACCATGGGAAGAACGGCTTCTTACGTATGCTCTGACTCGCCGTCAAATTAAGGTAACAACAGAGTACCTTCAAAGTCTCTACCGGCTTCTTGATCAATTCCCCCACGTTCCAGTTCCCAACGACGTTGGAGAAGAAGTACTCCATGCCGTCGAACAACTTCAGCGCTTAGCCACACAAGCAAAGACCCTCAACTCCTGGCGATCAAACCGCGATGGGCAAGGAGAGACTCTCGTAAGCGAGATTAAAGAAGCGGCACAGAATGCACTCACCTCCGCCAAAGCTGCGTTGTTCCATCAAGACATGATTCCTCAATTGTATTTCCCCGATGAACATCTGTATGCTGTCTTTGCTCCGCTCATGGCGCCCATACTTGTTCCCGTGATTACGATACTTCTGAAGGTGGTGAGTCAGTGGAGGATGAGCAAAGCAGAGCTACACCGTGGCAGTGGAGCTTCTATCAATCTACAAGAGTAGAGAAGGTTTATTTACGCTTCCGCCTGTATAGAGTTTGGTCTTGCGAATGAGGGTTGAATTTTGACAACTGTGTACATACAAATACAACTCGACGAATATAATTTGGGTGACCGCCTATAACACAATAATTAATCCTTGTTTCCATTCTCCTCTGAAGTGAGTGTCTCTTCAATAATCTTGTTCAGATCCATTCGTGCCTCGGTCGCACTTGTGATCGGAGATGGCGTCCTCGAACGGCCGTTGCCATTGTTGCTAATGCCTGTCGTGAGTTCAGCGGAGCCAAATGGTTCGGATGATAGGCCAGCAATGCTAACCAGTTCCAGTGTTGCGGATTTAGGAGGAGTCTCTAGCTTAGGAGACGGGGTTTTCCGAGACTGGGTGTCGAAGGTTATCCCAAGATCAACAGGTTGGACCTTCTCTTCGTTCTGAGTAGGTGCAGTTGCAGCGGATGCACCACCACTTTGTGACCTTTCCTGGTTCCACTTTGCCTCGAGCTCTTCCACCTTGGAGCGTATCTGCGATTGGCCAGGCGTCGCTCCTCCGCGTTCGTCGGACTCTGCCTCTTGGTCTGGATTGGGCAACGTGCCGTGCTTCATGAGCTTGTAGATAGCTTCCCTTCGCTTGGCAATCTGCCGTGCTAGTTTCTTGAACGCAGGAATGTTCAATACCGCTGTTACGGCCTCATCATCGTTGCGGGACTCAAATAGAGACCGAGAATGGCTCTTTCCATGAGAGCCCAAAAAGTGGGAGACCGCCTGCGTGTACTGAGCTGTCAGTTGCGCCAGTTCCGTTTCAAGAGTTCGGAGCAGTGCAGAACGCACAGGGTCTGCAAAGTGCATACGCTCCACCGGTGAGCCAGATGGGGGCCGAGTTAACGAAGCAAAAGATGGATCTCCGGAAGCAGCGTCAATTCCTGCAGTCGCAGCGTATGCAGGGCGAGCAGATGCCTCACTGAGACGAGACCCAGACTTGCCTTGTGCAAGGAAGGCTGTGAGGTCACTCGGATCATATCCGGAGGGATCTGCTGGGTGATCCAATGTGGCCGGGAGTACGAGCGCTGGATCATGCTGCGGTCGTGAAGAAATACTGGTCACCCCGGAGGACGGGATCCATGGCTGCACGAGTGGCTCGGCCCATTGGACGCCTTGAGAGCCCTTGCGGAGATTCTCATGTTGCAAGTCGAGACCTGCATACGCGTTGTAGCTATCACATGCGCTTCGACTCGGGGAGCGACTGCGGCTCCGACCAAGTGATGAGCTGCGCGCACTTTGGCATCGGCGGCTTCCAATCGATTGAGGACCGTTTGGACCAACGACTAGGACACCAGCGTGCTTCACATCGTGACAACATCCAGTAAACGCGCGTAAGTCAGTCAGACACTTAGCAGCTTTGGTTTTTGAGCCGTCATGATCATGGTGATGGCTGCAAGTATCAGGACGAGAGCCAAGCGAAGACGACACGCCTCTTCCTCCCGAGGGTCGAGCAGATTGTGGACGCCGTCCACGGCTTGTAGGCGTTGACGACTGCTGTGCTGCGCTTTGAATCGTGGGTGAAGATCTGAACTTAGGATCGCGCAGTCGCTTGGCAATAGTATCTTCCAAGACAGAAATCACGTGGTTGAGATGAAGAATGTAGTCCTGCAAAGCCTTCTCCTTTTGCGCACAACGCTCCCGCTCACGAGTTGCAGCAAGGCTGGCAGCTTGCCTCAATCCAGCTTCGAGCTCCGCAGCACGACTCATGGCAGCTTGCAATTCGATAGAAAGCCGACGGTTGTTGGCCTGAACAGCATCGAGCTCTGCTCGCTGAGTCCTCATGTTTGCCTCAACACTGCCATGAGCCGCACGATCTGCGGCGGCAGCCGCAGACAGTTGCTCGTACTTGGTTCGCCACTCGTTCAGCGCCGAATCAATGTCTGCTTCGCGCTTGCGCGCAAGCACTAATTGCTGGCTGAGTACAGCGATCTGCGATTCGTACTCCTTTTTACTGGAGGTAAGCGAGGCCTCAAGGGATCGAATTCGGGATTCATATTCTTGTCGTACACCACCGACGGCGGATGTAACGGCATTGTGAATCGCCTCTGGACTACGCGCTCGCGCATGGGCGTCGCTATGAGCTTGGACGGTTTGCAAACTCAGTTCGAGTTGTTTCGCCTCGTCTTCCTTGATCGAGAGTTGATTCTTGAGGGCGGTAATCTCGCCAAGTGCTGTCTGAAGTCTGACTTTGAGGCTTTGAATCTCCAACGACATTTCGCTCTTTTGTTGTCGCTCACTTTCGAGAAGCTGTTTGAGACGAGCTTCATTTTCGCGGGATACTTGGGCATGCTGTTGGTACTTTGGTGCGAGTACTTGATCAAAATGATCCAGTCGCTTTCGAGCCGCTAGTAGCTCTTTCTGTAGGTGAGTGACGGATGCGATCGACAGAGTGCGATGAGCGAGACAAATCAATAAGAAGTAGGAAGCCATGCGAGATACAAGCCGGTCACACTGATATTTGATGTGAGTTGACAACGCACCTTGAGCTGAGCGTTTTCCTGGTGAGTGGACACAAGTTCATCGTGAAGCGCACGTAGCGAGACAAGGATTTCTACAGACAAAGACAGACAGAATTGATAATCTCACACAATGAGAGGGCGAAGGAACCGTGACGAGATGCACCAGTATTGACTTGCGATAGCTTTATAGGGTGAGATCCAGAGATGCGGATGACTGGCTGATGAGCTGACTTACCTTGTGCAGGAATGGACGTCTCGGGATCGAGGGTGGCCAGATTGACCAGGAACTTGTCTGCGAGATCCATGATGGTGAGAGTTAGCTATGCGCCCCTAGATCCTACTTGGGTTGGTTGGCTGGATATGTCTGGGCTCGGCTTGGCTGGTTAATGCCTGGCAAGTTCAAGATTTCGTTTCCAACCAAGACGCCGCGGTGATGATGCTCCTGAGATAGGCCAACGAGGATGTGTGTAGGGGCCTAGCCACACAGGATGCAAGATCGACCAGAGCTAAAGTCTCCTATACTGTCACTATGCGTGTGCGTGTTGCTGCAGACACCCCAGACAAGAGATGTTGTCGCTCGATCAATTGAACCAAAACCCAACGATAACGGTCAGTTGATGGAATTTTTTCGTTGCATTAAGTTCGAAAGGTCACGCTCGGGATATACAACGCGGTGAGATGGGTCAATAAAACCCCTATAGGCGCTCTTGGACAATACCTTCCAACAGAAATATGTACTTTGCAAAATTTTTAGCACTGCTAGCACCCGCAAACAAACGCTCCCAACTCTGAGCCACCCAACATATTCCCACCGAACAGGCACTTGGGGGGACAAATGCGTACGGAGTGAGTACACTTTCGGACATGCGATATACGGAGTTGTGGAGAGTGGTTCGCCATGCCAATGTAATACCCCGATTGGCACTGGTGTTAGAAGCCAGTTGCACTCAGCAGCGTGACACCATCCATCTTGCCTTACTCGAACCGACACCAAGTATACAACTTCCCAGTGCAGCACTCATCTCGCAACCCTGCTCTACCACCCGGTTTGACGATCTCGAACTGACCATATAGCCGGCTCTGTTGCGTGGTTGCTTAGCCTACTCGCCACTGTTCCGAACCTTATCTCGAAGCTCGGCTTACCCCTAGCACGGCACGCCTTTCCGCAGAGCCGCGCAAGAAGTTAAACCATGGCTTTCAACCTTCTCACACTGCAGGATCGCATGAAGCGCGATCCGAAGGGCTACCGCGAGGAATTCCTTCAGCAGGTACGCCACTTCTTCTCGAGCATGCACCTCTTCAAGATTCAGCCACTCACCAAGGCAGGCCGCAGCGTCGCAGTAGGTGCTGGCATCGAGGGTTTTTCGGATACTGCACAGCCCGCTGGCAAAGTCGTGAACCAATCATCAGTACAATCCCGCCGTGTGCAAGAATTCGCGTCTCTTGTCAACTTCCTAGCCCACGCAGGCGGCGTCTATCGCGAGGAGGTGCTCCAGCTCCGCATTCCTCAGGAACTCTTTACTCTTCTTTATGAATATGCTGAAGCGCTCGATCCCTTCCTACGCAGGATGGTTGTCCAGGCACTCATCCTGATGCAGAACAAGGATCTCATTCTGCGTTCAGAATTGCTGCCTGCCTTGTTCAGAACGTTCCGCTGCGCCGACAAAGAGCTTCGCAAATCCGTTTTCCTTCACATCGTCGCTGATCTTGAGCGCGCGTACAAATCGAACCAGAAGAATATGGTGCAACTCCAGAAGATTGTGTACAACATGCTCAAGGATGAGAACGAAACTGTGGCCCTAAAGGCGTTGCAAATCCTTGTTGAGCTCTGGAGGAAGGGTATCTGGGCAGAGCAGCGCACGGTCAACGCGATCGCAGCTACATGCTTCCACACGAGCGACAAGATTGTTTGTGCTTCCTTATATTATTTCCTAGGCGACTATGACCTCTCTGCGCAGACCGACGCTGAGCGTGAAAGCATTGCGAAGGCATCGAAGGAGGCCATCAAAAAGCTCACATTCGCGATGAAGCACACGAAGCGCAAGGAAAAGAAGAAGCGTGAGATTGAACGCGCAAAGAGGGCGCTGCGTCGCGCTGAGGAGGAGGATGAAGATGGCGAGACTGATGCTGAGTTGATCCGCAAGATGTCGATCAAGAACCCCATCTCGTTGATCTACGACCCTCAGCATTTCGCGGAGCGTCTGTTTGCTCGTCTCAAGACATCGAAGGAGGCATTCCAAACTCGCTTGCTCGTGATGAATCTCATTTCGAAGCTGATTGGTTACCACAAGCTCTTGTTGTTCAACTACTATCCATTTATGCAGCGTTTCCTGCATCCAAGCCAGCGAAATGTAACTCAAATCCTCGTGTACATTGCCCGCGCCACGCACAATTTGGTGCCTCCTGAAGTCCTAGATCCCATTGTTAGGACGCTAGCTCAACACTTTGTCACAGATCGTTCTAAGCCTGAAGTTATCGCGATTGGTATTGGTACGATTCGCGAAATTTGCTCGCGTGCTCCTCTTGTCATGACTGAGGATCTACTCAATGATCTTGCACAATATTCCAGACACAAGAACAAGGGCATCATGATCGCCGCCCGTTCCCTGATTCATGTTTTCAGAGAGCTTAATCCGGCGTTGTTGCACAAGAAGTTCCGTAGCCGAGACTCACAGATGAGTTTGCTCCTTCAAAAGGGCCCCGGCGAGGACGCGGAGCGTGAGCGCGCCCTCGCTGCTGCCCGCCTGGAATACGGTGCTTCTTATGTGCATCGTGATGTTCTGGGTGCAGTGCTGCTCGAAGAAGCTGGTCTTCTGGGTGCTACCAACGATGCTTCTCAGCCTAAGGCAGCCAAGCGCAAACAAATCATGACTCTGGAGGAGATGCGTCGTCGCGCAGATCAGGATGACGAATGGGATGCCGCAGCAGCTGCTGCGAAGAAGACAGAAAAGAAGAGTCGACATGATGACGACGAAGACGATGCCGAACTGTCAAGTGGTGAAGAGTTTGAAATGCAAGTCGAAGAGGCCATCGCGGAGACCACCGAACAGCCCGTACTCACGAGTGGAATGAAGAAGAAGCTAAGGTCGAGCCGTGGTCGCGCGCTGATTGAGCTGAAGGTCAAGTATGGACTTCTCCCTGAAGATGCGTTAGAGAAGTACTTGATTGCGCGAGGCCAACGAGCGCCTACCCAGCGTGAAAGGGGCGCTGAAGAGGACGAAGACGAGGACCAGTATGAATACGAAGAATTAAAAGGAATGGACGAGGAAGAGGCGAAGCGATGGATTATGGAGGGTGAACACTACGATGAAGAAGACGAAGACGAAGCGCTTGAAGAGGTCGACCCCAGCATGCTTGAGAGGACCGATGACGCCCTCGATTTCGACTTGAATGAAGACGAAGATGAAGACGAAGACGAAGACGAAGACGAAGACGAAGACGAAGACGAAGATGAAGATGAAGACCTTGACGAAGACATTGATTTGATGACAGAAGAGGAGTTCTGGCAGGGAACCGAGGATAACGACGCATTCTTGGAGGGTTTGGAGGGCCTTGAAGAGGATGAGCCCGAATCTTCTGGCCCGCTTGTTATCAAGGCAGGTAGTAAGTCCAAATCCAGTGGTGCTTCCCTCCCGACCGTATCCAAGAAGCCAACGCTTCAAATCACATCTGCAGCATCCAAGCTCACTATCGCAAAGCCAGGCCAACCGTTAGCAAAACCTACTGGTGCCGCATCAAAGTCGTCCATCAAGATTGGTGCACCACTGCCTGGTGGTACGCCTGCTGCAGCAGCGGCTGCTGCTGCGGCACCTGAGCAGCCCAAACCTCTGCCACGAGCCGCATTGCGCATTCTTACACCTGCCGATTTCGAACGCATCAAGGAGTTAGAGCGTCGTAGGCAGCTCGAGGGTATCAAGAGTTTGAGAAAGCGTCAGCGAGCCTTGAAGGAGGAGATCATCCAACAAAAGCACATGCTGGACACGCTTCAGTCTGATGTCTTCCGAGATGTCTCAGAAAGCGATCTCGAGGTGCAGACCAAGAAGCGTGTCAAACTTACACGAGAGGAGCGTCTCCAACTCTTGCAGGAGTCTCGCGAGGAGATCATGCGTCGCCGTGGCTATGTCAAGTTCGGTCACCGTGTCAAGCCTGAAGGTAATGCTGGTCTCACGAATGAGGCTCAGGCTCGTAACAAGGCATTCATGATGATCAAGCACTCAAAGAAGGTCAAGTCAAAGGTAAACATGGGACGGCAGCAGGCCCAAGAAAAGAAGGCAAAGCATGCCAAGAAGATGAAACAATTGAAACAAGAGAAGCACCGCAAGAAGGGCCGCAAGTAAGCTTGATGAGCGCGTCCGTGTCCCGCAGCACGGCAGCACGCGGTTGCCTGCGCTTGCATTGCTCAAATGTAGAGTACTTTACACTAGCATCTACTTGTAAACACGTCATTCTCAATCATACACATTTCGGTCGTTGTATTTGGCTGAGGGTTTATCCTATATTCTGTACAAAAAGGGGGTTTGGTAGGTCGTCGACAGGGGACTAGATAGGTGGCTCCTTAACACGTTTGGTGTTTTCTTGCACGGCAGTCAAAACGGTCGAACCCAAGAGTTCTTTTCGCTTGTTAATAATGGCAGCCTTCTGGCGCTTGAAGTTCTCTCGCTGCTGCTGCAGTTCTCGTAGTTCAGCTTGCTCTTGGGCCGTCTTTGCCGCGATTTCGTGCAGACGATTCTTGGGGTCCATCGTTGCCAGCTTGGCTGCCTGCTCAGTTGACCTCACCGATCGTTCGATGGCCTCCTCGATCTGAGCTTCCTTGTCTTGTTCCTGGAGCGCGGCTGCGGCTACGGTGAGGAACGCGGGATCAAGCTTGACAGCTGCGCTAGCCATGCCAGTGCTGTTGCTTCCCACGGCTAACAGCTCAGACGCCGCTGGGAGATCTTTCGTCTTCTTTCCATCCTTAGACTCCTCATCCCTGTGCATATCGTCTTTTTTGTCCCTCTTGTCCCTCTTGTCCTTCTTGTCCCTCTTGTCCTTCTTATCCTTCTTGTCCTTGTCCTTGACTGAGCTCTCACCGTCCTTGCTGACCTTACTCTCGGAGTGCTCCGCAGCAACCTTCGCGGTTGTTTTAGACTCGGTCATGCTGCCGGACTTACTGCCGGCTGCGGATGTTGTCTCGAGCTCATCGTCGGTATCGTCGTAAGCGGCACCCTCTAACGTGATCAGCGTGCTCATGGCGCCCACCCCAGCCGAGATCTCACGAGTATGGTTTCGTGATTCCAACGGTGAATTTCCCACAAGGGAGATGGGTAGGGATACGTGGCTGTGATTGTGTGAACTGACGGCCCCTTGGGCAAATAGAGCATTCTAATGTGTGTATGATATTATCAATATCATATTTTCGGCAGATACCATACTAATGCCGTCAAATGCTTCGATCTCCAACGAGTGACCAATTTCTTCTGCTGGGATCCCTAAGTATATATCTCTGTATAACGACGCTATCAGTACATAAATACGTGCTCAACATGGTTTTCAGATCTGCCCATACATGCTATATCAATAGATCTTCAGATGGCATCTCCCATTGACATATTCCACTGCTATCCTCGGGCTTCGGTAACATCCCCAATTAAGTTTTTGGAGGTTTCGTCCTGATAGCGTGAGCAATCTTGGCGTATATGCGACTGCACAGAGCTAGAGAGCTACCCCAAGCGTCTTACATGTCCAGATTCGGCAGCGTCGCGTGCCACCTCTTGCAAACGCGCGATTCGACTCTGAGTGAGTCGGAGAAGACACATTGCACGAGTGTCAGAATTCTGGTATCGCGCGCTTATATTCCAACTGAAATATGGCGCACTCGGTCAGGCACACATTTTTGCCTGATAATATCTATCTCCTCGTTAAAGTCACCCCAGAGGAGGTGCTCAACGCGTCACAACAGGCACTTGTTCAGGCTGCTTCGAGCAAGAATTCGAGCAGTACCAGCACAACTTCGACGGTAAATGAGGATTCGACCTCATCAGGCTTCAGGATAACCGAGCGTCTTGCGTTGGGCGCAATACGAGAATCATTAATTGCGCTATACGGCCGCACCGGCTACGACTCCTTCTCGTGGAGCGTGGTCCGAGTCGATCCCGAGGCTTGTACGCTGAATCTAATGTGCGCAGCAAGGTGTTACACAGCATTCCGTGCTGCAATTACTTTGATTACCCGATACGGAACCAATCGGGCTCGCTTTGATGTGCTTCGTGTGGGTCCCACCCTTACAGAGATCGTTGGAGATGACTCCATCTCACTCGAAGGTGCGATGCGCGTTACCGAGTAACGCTGGATTGCCAGCTGTTCTTGTATAGGAAACATGAACTTGCATCATTCATTGACACTACCCCTAGACACCGATCTGCTGGCAAGCTGTCAACCTTGCCCTCATGTACAGTATCCCTAAATGCACAAGGCCGACAGCCGCTCAGGACCGTTCGACTGTCTTCTCTTGCCTTTCTGCGGAGGCAGTTTCGAGAGGTAGAATAGACTAGTTCGTTATAATATGTTTATGAACAACTGCATACTACTGTACATAATAATATAGCCAGCAATGTCACGGACCTCTGACCGGTTTGCGTTGGTCTTAGTCTGGGAAGCGGGAAGATGGCCACGACCTGAGCTACTGAATGATAACTCCACTATCTCGATGTAGCGACTGCCGCAGCTGCTGCTTGTTCAGCGAGTTCAGCGTGCGAAATGACTGCCTCTTGCAGGCTCAGGAAGGCTCGGATTGAGGCATCAACCTCTGGCGGGATCGGGAGCTCGGCTTCGAGTTTCGATGGCATCGCCGTTGAGATGCCTTCGAGGATTTTGTCAATCAGTACGGAGCCATCGAGGCAGGTTTCCACTCGTACGCACTTGAGCGGAAAGCGAGGACACGATATCCTAAGTACACTCGGCTGCGCTGGGCTCTGGCTCTTGTCTGCATTACTTGTGCTGGTTGCGTTTGGAGCTGAGGTACTGGCGAAGTAATTCAAAACGAGCTCCAGATCGAGCTGCACGTCGCGGATGATGGCCCAGGCGGGCAGGTAGCCCGGGATTTGTGCTTGCGTCACGCCCATGTGTAGTGCGGTGTGGAATGAGAACGGGTCCGTAGCAGCCATTGGGTTGAACTGCGCCAAGGCTCGGACCTTGATCTCGACGTTGTTTCCAAACGTAACACCGATGCGTGCGGTGAGGGCGCTTGCGTCGGGATTGGCGCTGAGCTCCTTGATGTGGAGGCGGGGTCCCTCGTCGCCTAGATTAATAGATTCGATGTAGGCGTATCCACCCATCATCACCCCGCGCGCCTTGAGGATGACGTCATTGATGATCTCCAACACTCGTTGTGTTGAGACATGGTTGCTGAGTTGGTCCCAATCGATCGTTGTGGACATGGTCTTGGGGTGTGATGCGTGTGTTGGTGTGATTGCAATGAATGGAGCAATTGTGGAGGTGTTTGAATTGCGTGAGCGGGCGTATGATGATATGCTGATTCGTATCGCTCGTGCTGTTGAACCCTTCACTCCGATACTTTGATGGCTTCGTGTGACGAGAATTTGGGGTTGGGCTCAGTTCGACCCACGCCGCAGACACCTGCGACTGGCACTGAATCGCACTCTAACGGCGCGTAAACCACCACGACACTCGCGATTCTAGCCGCTGGGGGCCACACACGCAGTGTATCCAAACCGGATCCTCTACGGTTGGTCAGATCGGAACAAGTCAGTTTGAGGGGACAGACGTGCCACGTAGTGCACTTGACTCGGTAAGGGCGTTCACAATCGCTCTTCAAGAAGCCTTGTGGCTGACGCACCACTTGGCACGACACGACGACCTGTCCGTTCGTCTGTCGAACAACGGACCACTTGTGAGCTTGATAACCTCATCCTCAACTCTTCATCATGCAGCTGAATAGCCGACTTGTGACAAGGTTACGGGCGCCCTGGGACGGTGTTGCTCGCACTATCTCTCAACTTCTCGCTGCACAACAGGCGGGATCACGAACCCCAACACATCACCTGGTGTCTGCACGAGGAGCAACCCATCAGTCCCAACTTCAGGTACAGCTTCAGGGGCGCTCCAAACTGCAGACACATGCTCAGGTCCAGCTCAAAGCATATATTTCCTCAACACCCCATCCGAAGCATCATATAGCAAAAACACAAGAGACACACCATGTAAATCATGTGGATCCTGCGAACCACACACGCCACCGAACAAGACCGAAGCCCACAGAACCTCTGCCTGAACCATACCGAAGGCACATCACCATTGAGAAGCGGTTCCCTCTGGTTCTGGGAGGACGCATTCCAGCCCTTGAGGTAGAGTACACTGACTGGACAACACACCCCTCATACTATGATATCGAAACGGGGGAGCTCAACTATGAAGGCATGCATGAGGCAACTTTGCGGGGCGAGCTTCCAGTGTTGTACATTATGCCGTCGATGAGTCATTCAGCGCAAGTGTCGCGTCCGCCACATCTGCGAGCCAACCACTCTCCTTATGCAGTTGGATGGTGGGAAGACACCGTCGGACATGGCCACAGGTTTGGTATCGACACGAGTCGATTCCGAGTCATCTGTGCATCTCCTCTGGGTGCACCCTATGGAACAAGCTCACCTATCTCGAAGATCCCTGGCGATCCTGAAGGGAGGCAGTACCGAGCCAGGTTTCCCGTAATAACGCCTTCTGACCAAGCTCAAGCACATCACTGGCTGTTAGAAGCACTTGGTTTGATGCATCCTGTCGATTCTCGAGGAATCGAGTTGCCAACGGAGTCTGGTCAGAAGAAGGTGCCTCCGATCCTATATGGTCTTGTAGGATCTTCAATGGGTGGCATGCAAGCTCTGGCATTTAGTGCACGTTACCCTGGTTCTTTTCAACGTGTTACTGCAATATGTTGCACTGCTCGAACTTCACCGTCTACAGTGGCTCTGCGATCCGTTCAGCGCGATGCAGTGCGTTCCGATCCTGACTTCAAAGGAGGAGATTACCCACCCGACAAGGGCCCATTTCATGGAATGGCCATTGCGCGCAAAGTTGGTACAATCGCATATCGGTCTCGCGCCGAATTTGATTCCAGATTTTCGTGGGCTGCACGAGATGTTTCAGAGGACACTCCATTGAATGGGAAAGATGCATGGGATCCGAACAAGCCCTGTACATTGCCTGAGCGAGTGCGATCCCTGCGGTTTGAAGTCGAGGATTACCTTGAACATCAGGCCAAGAGCTTTATGACACGCTATGATGCCAATTGTTACCTAACTCTGAGTAAGTGCATGGATCTCATGGACATTGGCCGAGACTACGGCGGTTATGATGCCGGTGTAATGCGAATGGCACTCTCAAAATTGGACTTCTACAAAAGTATTGTGAAGGACTCAGACCAAGTTCCCGATTTGTGCTCGATCAAGCCTGAGTTCATGTTGCTTCCGGTCACGCAGGATGCACTCATACCTGCACATGAAATGGCAACCCTGGCCTCCGTCTTGGGTGGCAAGGCGAAAGCTCACGTACACTATGAGTCCCTGAGCTCAGTCTATGGTCATGATGCCTTCCTTCTTGAACATTCGTTGTACAATTCACGCCTCGCTGCGTTCTTTGATCCATCATCGAGCCATCCCGGAGGAGGTGTTGACGCCGTTCGTAAATCAGTGCGCATCGCAGATTAAAATGCGAATGGAATGCCGTATCCGTGTGTCGGAGGCTTTGCATAATACACATTGACTGAAACCAAGTTGCTTGCCTATGGAAGGTATTTGAATTGATACAATTAATCTACATATGTATTCACTAGAAGGTCATTAGGACAACATTCTCAGCAAATGCGTCTGAGCGTTAGCCGAAGGCCAAGCAACAATGGTTTACTTACCTGGGAGCATGAGCATATAGTTAGAGTTGCTACCACTACCAGCACTGCTGCTCTGGTTGCTCGGTAAGTATGTGATGTTGGAGGACTTGGCGAGTGTCTCGGCAACGTTCATAGCAGTCTCAATACGACGGAGTTCCAGCAGTGCGTCACCGTGCTTGTTGATAGCCTCGGCGACAAGCTTGGCAGCCTCAGCATCACCTTCGGAGCGAATAATGGCAGCAAGCTTCTCCTGCTCGGCACGAGCGACAAGGAACTTTGCACGCTCGGCTCGCTGTTCAGCGACCTGCTTGTCCTCAATCGCCTTAGCGAAGTCAGGGGAGAAGGTGAGATGAATGATTGAAACATCATCAAGAAGGATATTGAACTTATCGCAGCGGCCGAAAAGGTTCTCCTTAATCTCACGTGAGACCTGATCACGCTGGGTGATGAGCTGGTCAGCGTTGTACTGCGCAATGACGGCCTTGACAACTTCGTTGATGACGGAGGGCAAGACTCGTTCATCATAATCGAGACCGAGCTTACGGTAAATCTCAGGGAGATGGCTCGGGCGAGGATGGAAGAGGACACGCAGCACAATCGAGACCTGCTGCAAGTCCTTCGTACCCGTTACGGACTGAATCTCGCGAGGGCGAATGCGAGCGTCCATGTGAATGGGGTACTGAAGGATGGGAATCTTCACGTGGAAACCCTCACCAATGACTTGGTCCGTAACACCCTTACGGCGGTCGAACATGATGGCCTTGAAGCCCGGCTCGACCTGATACACAACCTGAGGGATCACGAACGAACCCAAGGCAACAAGAGTCAGGCCTGTACGACCAATCAGGTTGATAATTCTCGCGGTGGACATGACCACAGTCTGGAGGCGAGTGGAGCGAGGGATAGTGCGAGCGGAAAGTGAGGAGCGAGAGCATGCGAAGGCCATTCCATACGGCAAGCCTGAGGGGCGGTGCTGCGGGGGATGATGCTGCAGAGCCTTTGCAAATGGGAAAGGAGCTCGAACCATCTTCACACTGCAACTCAAGTGAGATTATTTCCTTTGGATCCGGCGAGTGCATGGGTCTCAAAAGGCACGCAAGGTTTAGGAGAACTTGGCTGCACACAATCAAATCCAGATCACGACTCAGCAGTCACTCAAGCACGGCGATCAGGCAGTGCTAACCCAATCTAGCTTTTCGGCCTTTCTGCACTTTGTGGCCTGGATCAGTGATGGTGGCGGAGGAATTCGGGCCAGGACGGTTGCGGAAACCGCAGAGAACACGCAAAGTTGGATACTCACGCGTGGGAGCGGTTTTATTCACGGAATGGTCAGATAGAATCGGTGTTGTCAGCGGTATCATGTTTGCGTAATTATTTAGCCCAGTCTTGTGCGTCGACTCCGAAAACGTAAAGATCTACATCCCTCCACATCTCATCCCGAAAAGTCCCTATCTCGATTTTGTGACACATGGTGAGTCAGGACCCGAGGACTTTGCGAGCAAGTCAGGTATTACAGGAAACTGCGTTCAAGGTAACAGCCCTTGATAGAAACAGTGAGATAGTACACTATCGAACTTAAATAACAATGTCCTCCGCAGGTAAAGGCAAGGGTAAGGGCGGCCGTGGCAAGTCCAAGACCGGCAAGGTCGTCTCCCGCTCCGCAAAGGCTGGTCTCGCATTCCCCGTTGGTCGTGTTGGCCGCTTCTTGAAGAAGGGTCAGTACGCTCAGCGCATCGGTGCTAGCGCTCCCATCTACCTCGCTGCTGTCCTCGAGTACCTCTGCGCT